>Ga0247841_10000626_pt1 | contig 89509 bp, 121 predicted proteins | sample LaCruzMarch2015__2_FD_192410 | JGI IMG/M metagenome (GOLD analysis project Ga0247841, IMG submission 192410) | Freshwater microbial communities from meromictic Lake La Cruz, Castile-La Mancha, Spain - LaCruzMarch2015_18m | ecosystem: Environmental > Aquatic > Freshwater > Lake | place: Spain...
TGCCAATGCCCGATGAAGTGAAAGGCCAGATGGGTCCACATCCGACGCAAAATAAATATAAAAAAGGCGGCAAAGGAGAAAAAGAAGAGGAAGAAGGCAAAGGATTATTTGGAAAGAAAAAAGAGCCTAAAGAAGGAGATGAAAATCAGGAGAAGATAGACGCAGAAACTTTAGACGAAGTTTATAGAATTAATAAAAACAATCCCTCTGCCTTTGCTGGAACTGTCGGTGCACTTGCACCCATAACCCCTGAAGAGTCTATGAGATTAATGTACAGAATGAGAGCTAGAGATTATTTAATTAAGATTACTGCTAAAAAAGAATTTGGAAGATATTCTACTCCTGGTGCGTATAAAACTTGGAATGTTGGAGACCCTATGCTTGGAAGAGGAGGGCTAGAGCTATCTCCTTCAATTATAAAAGCGGGAGTTCCTATTCCAGGATTAACAACAATTAAAAGACAAAGACAGATGAATGAATTGCCTGGAAGAGCTAGACAAATTGCTGATTTATTTTGGATAATTGACTCATCTGGAAGTATGGGCTGGGACCCAACTGCGCAAAACGAGGAATCAAGAGGAGAATTTGATAAAGCAATAATTGCTGCAGAAGCAGCTACTCTTTACGCATTAGATCACGGCGCAAAGGTTGCAGGAATTAATTTTTCTGGTAGAGATAATTCTGGAACTAGAATGGTTAAGAAACAAGATTTCACGACGAATCTTGGTAAGCTTGAAGAAACATTAATGCTTAGATATGGAGATGGAACAATTTTTCCAGAAGAAGATTATAATGCATTTTTAAAAAAGAATCAAAGCAGAGTTATGACTGCAATTATTAGCGATTTATCTGTAGACAATCCGGAAGAATCAGCGCGAGTGATTACAAAATATGCAAATCCTCTGAATCCGGTTTATGTTTTTCATTTGGGCGGGGGAGTAAATAGTCTTTTCAATTTGTTAAACGATAAACCTGGAGTAGTTATTTATCCTATTATTAGAATGAATGATTTAAGGGACAGAGTTATGGGGCCAATGAAAGAAGAATATGGAACTCGTTCACGACTTGTTGCAGCGGGAGATGTAGCGGGGACTCATGAAGGATATTTCGATTAAGTCTTCTACAAACGTTTAAGAATTCTAAATCTCTTTTTAACTTATGTTAAATGAAGAGTTTTTTGGGAAGTTAAGAGAAAAAGCAAAATCTTACTCCGAAGAGGGCGGAAGTCATGACTTTAGTCATACTGAAAGGGTGTATAATTTAGCAATAAAAATCTCTGAAGGTGAAAATGTTGACTTGGATATTGTTAAAGCTGCCGCGTTGCTTCACGATATCGCTAGAAAAAAAGAAGATGAGAATAAATGCATATGCCACGCAGACGAAGGCGCAAGAATGGCTCCAATAATTCTTAAAGAAATGAATTTCCCGGAAGAAAAGATTTCAAAAGTAGCTTATGCAATAAAAATCCACCGGCATAGCAGCGATATAATTCCTAAAACAAAAGAGGCAGCAGTTATTCAAGACGCGGATAGACTTGATGCACTTGGTGCTATTACAATTGCAAGAATGTTTTCAACTGGAGGAAAAAACAATAGGCCATTGTATAAACCAGAAATAGCTATTCCGTCACTTAAAGAAGTTTATAAAAAGAATCAGGTTACATCCACAATCCATGGATTTTATGAAAAGATATTAAAAATAACTCCTGAAACTTTTAAGACTGCAAAGGCAAAAGAGATAGCAAAAGAAAGGTATAAATTTGTTCAGGAATTCTTAGAAAGGTTTATTAAAGAATGGGAAGGTAAAGAATAATGGAAGATATAACAAAACTTGAAACAATTAATGTTGGAACAGTTGGGCATATTGATCATGGAAAAACAACTCTGCTTTCAAAGCTTTCTGGAAAATGGACTGATACGCATTCCGAAGAATTGAAAAGAGGAATTACTATAAAACTGGGTTATTCTGATGCCGTTGTTAAAGTTGATAAGAACGGGAAATATACAACTCAAGCTGATGTTGAAGGAAAGCCTGTGAGATATATTACTTTTGTAGATGCTCCGGGGCATGAAATGCTTATGGCAACAATGCTTTCCGGTGCTGCGATTATGGATGCTGCTATTCTAGTTATTGCTGCGAACGAGGGAATTAAACCACAAACGCAAGAACATTTAGTTGCTTTACAGGCAAAAGGAATTAAAAATATTATAATTGTTCAAAATAAGATTGACTTAGTTTCAAAAGAAGCTGCCTTAGAGAGTTATAAAAAAATTAAAGAATTTATTAAAGGAACTATTGCAGAAAATTCACCGATAATTCCAGTTTCAGCTCAGCAAAATATTAATTTAGATAAAATTCTAGAAACACTTTGTAAAATTCCTATTCCAGACAGAAAGATAAATGAAAAGCCGATATTTTTTATTGCGAGAAGTTTTGATATTAACAGACCTGGAACAGCATTGAAGGATTTGCATGGAGGAGTTTTAGGTGGTTCATTAAAGCAAGGAAAATTAAAAATCGGAGACGAGATTGAAATTAAGCCCGGCTATAGTTATAAGAAACAAAATCAATTTTATTATCAAACTGTTAAAACAAAAATAGTTTCAATGCAAAAGGGCGAGCATAAAATTATTGAAGCAGTTCCTGGTGGGAGTTTGGCTATTGAGACCGAATTGGATCCGTCGTTAACAAAGGCTGATGCACTTTCTGGTTGTGTTGCTTCGCTTGATGGAAAATTAGAAGAGATTACAAGTGTTATAAAAGTTAAATTTAATTTATTTAAAAAAGTTTTTGGAACTGAAACTCACGAGGCTGTTGGAGATATTAAACCATCTGAAATGTTGATGTTGAGCGTTAATACTTCTACAACGGTAGGAATGGTTAAGAAAATTAAAGGAAATGAAATGGAAATGAATTTGAAAATTCCGATTGTTCCGCTGAAAGGAGATTCTTTGGGAATTGCGAGAAACATAAATAATCACTGGAGATTAATTGGTTTTGGTGAAATTATCTAGTTGCCGAATGAAAAAGGTTTATAAAAGAAGAGGTATTTAAATTAATGAGATGATATGAGAGAATTTTTTATTCCTACGAGAAGAACAGAGGTGTTATTTTTGTTAATATTAGTTATTGTGTTTCTTGCTTCATTAGTTAATTTTCCTGTTTCTGATTTTCTAAACAGTGAAGATTCTCAAATTGCGTTCAGGGTAGGCTGGCCTTTGAGTTTTTTTCAAGTTACCCTCGAAAACTTTGACAAAATGCCCTTTATTTTTGTTAATCTCATAGAAGATATTCTTTTGTATTTAGTTATCGCTTATCTGGGGGATATAATCTTTGGAGTGATTTTATTTTTTATAAATCAACCTATCCGCAAACCTTCTGCACGGGAACCCAAGGAAGAAGTTGTTGATGCATACGCGCGAGCAAGAGAGGCGTATAGCTATTATAAAAGACAAGGAATTGAAGAAAAGAAAGTTGTTGAGATGTTTAAGGAAAGAGGTTGGAAAGAGGAAGACGTTAAGAAACTTTCTAGATAATATGGGTTTGAAATATCGAAAGTCTGTTCAAATTGTTGTTTATAAAATTGAGACAGGGAAAATTTTTTATTTGATTTTGCATAGAAAAAAACATTGGAATGGTTTTGAGTTTCCTAAAGGAGGAATTGAAAAAGGCGAGAGCGAATTGGATGCAGTAAAAAGAGAGACTAAAGAAGAAGCTGGCTTGAAGATAAAAAAGATTTTACGATATAACGTTCGGGGAAAATTTGATTATCCTCGTGAACTTGCTGATAGGAAAGGATTTATTGGACAGAGTTATAGACTTTTTTCTGCTGAGGTTTTTCCTGGAAGAGTTAAGATTGACAAGCATGAACATTCAGGGTATGAATGGTTGGGTTTTAAAGGGGCTATTAAGAAATTGACACATCAAGAGCAGAAAGATTGCTTGAAGGTTGTTGAGAAGAAGCTTTCTGAGTTATAGCCAAATATAAAACTAAACTTTAAAAACGAGGAATAATATATAAAATCACTGGAAAAAATTTTGCAATCGTAAGATAGAAAGATTGAAAAATGATAGTTGCTTCGCATAATCAATCGACAGCGAAATTTTTTGGGTCCATAGGATAAAGGTTAATCTGCCAGCCTCCAGAGCTAGCGATGGGGGTTCAATTCCTCCTGGGCCCATTTAGAGTCTTTAACTAAAACGCAATAATCTTTATATAATAATAAATTCCGAAATAAATATGCTAACACTTCCAGCGAGATTAGGCCAATTTGAACCAATTGATGGAGAAAAATTTTCGATGGATGAAGCGCTTGAAAGGTTTGCTCCTATTCTTCAAGAACTGTATCTAACTGTGGGAAATCCCGTAACCGACAGAGAAAAATTATTTGTGCTTAGAACTGCGCTAGGTGGATGCAGATTTCATTCTACGGGAGATCCAGATCAAATGCAGAAAGAAACAGAAGAAAGAAAATATGAAATAGAAAGGGCATGCGTAGAGTACGGTCTTCTTTGCAGATTAGGATTAATTCTTTGATAATTTAGTTTAAACTTTTTATCTCTTCAATTTCTTTACTTGAAATAGATGTTCCTGAATATTTTAGAGAATATAAAATAGCGTCGAGAACTTGCTTATCTTGCTTATAATCGTAAAGTTTGTTTTTGAAAGCGACATATGCAAGTTCAGTTGAACGAATAAATCTAAATTTCTTAAATTCTTTTAGGTCTTTTGGATTTACTAAAACAGTCATGTGAAGTTTTTTCTCCATGATTGCCTGTAGATTTTGAGGGGATTCTGTTAAAAGTCTTGTTGCTCTTTCGTCTATAACGATTATATTATCGCAGTTGCATAAATTTGCGAAAGCTAGACAAGATGCTTCTCCAGATTGGACAATTTGAAGATTTTCTTTGTCTGCTCTTAAAATTGAATTTGACATTGTTAAAATCCTTGCTGTTTCTTTTTGAAGAATGTTATTTTTTACAAATTCTGATGAAAGGGAAATCGTTTTGTTATCTATTAATGTTTGGACTTTTATTGCTTCTAATTCAAATTTTTTAACTTTTAGTGGTTTTTCTACTACTTCGCTATACACTTGAGGAGTTATTATAAAATTTATTTGAGGAAACTTTTGCTTTAATTTTTCCAGAGTATGGAGCAATCCATTTAGTGTTAACGAAATCATTGGGCCTGAGTCGAGAATTGCAAATTTCATAAATCTCTCCGAAAAGCGATGAACGTTTGCCCTTTGCCATAATTTAATTCTTTGAATATTTTTTGCATTGGCTTATCGCACCTTTCTGTAATTGCTTCTATACAAGTTTTCTTATTTTTTTTTGATTCTCGCGCCAAATGGTTCATTAAAATGTGCCCTATTCCTCTCCCTTGGTATTTTTTATCTACTACGATTGTGTTTAGGTAAACATAATCTGAATGAAATTCTGCGTATAAAACTCCGACTATTTTACCGTCTGCTTCAAAAACGTACATTTTGCTCTTTTTATCTTTTATATATTCTCTAATTTCTTTTTTTGTAAATTCTGAGTCTCGGCTTCTTTTATCCCATAAAAAATAACTTGAGTTATATAATTCTAAAATTCTATCTGTGTCTTGATTTTTTGCTAATCTAATTTTGTCTTTCATTTGAAAAAATCTTGAGCTAATTTAATTCTATCTTTTGCTGGAATTGATTCATTGTGATGAGACTCTGAAACAGTTGATTGGCCAATATAAGTTGCTAAATCCCATAGAGAAACTCCTAACAGCGATGCTGTTTTTTCTGCAGATAAGCCATGCTCGTAAAGTTTGAATGCTTTATTTATTCCTGCTTTATAAAAAATATCTTTTATGTAAATTGGCAAGTCTCCTTCTATTTCATTTATTGAATTTCTAATTGTTCCTAATGCGAGAACAAATTTTTCCATTTGATTTTTTTCAACTGCATTTATTGCAAAATCAAGATTTCTTTGAAGAACATTATAAAATTCTTTCCAGCCAGGCATTCGCTTGTATGTTTCTCTTTCGATTATTTTTGACATCGAGTATACAATAACTGAAACCATTATATTATCTGCGTCTTGATAAATTGCTGCTGCGTGAAGTGTTTGGTCTGAAAGATTTTTCAATTTGTAGGAATCATTTTGCGCGATTGCATCTTTTGCTTCTTTTAAAATTCTGATTATATTATCACTCTCTTGCATATTTTTTATAAGAAGAGAGATTATTTAAGGGTTTTGGAAAGTTTTATAAAGTAAAACCCTTCTATACTTTTGAGGTGGTGGTAAAGAGTCGCCTTAGAATTCTAGAATATTAGGAGAGAGTAAGATGAAAAAATCAATATGGAGAGTATATGAAAGAACTGAATTAAAACCCGAAGTACGATCAGGTCCAAAATATGACTTAAGTAATCTTATACTTATGGGGACAGAAAATGGTGCTTGGGCTCGTAGTTCAGAAGGCAGGCATACAGAAGATATACAAATCCCTTCAAGGGCTGCGTTTTCAAATGAAGTTAGACTTTACTGCGGATTAAAAACAGAAGTGGCTAGAGAAATTTTAAGATTTGTCGAAGAAAGTGCATTGCAAAGTGATTATAGAACGGTTTTTAAAAAAGTAGAAAAAGCAATATTAAAATAAAGTATCCTTGAAGAGGATATACATCAAAATACTGTCTAATTGTGCCATTTTCTTGTTTTTAGGTAGTTGGTCAAAATTTTCTCAACCGCCAGAATTATAAATCTTGAATTCTTGTATTTTTTATGCAAATTGTATTAGATACAAATTTTTTATTGGCGTGTGCGAAGCAGAAAATTGATTTTGTTAGTGTGGCGAATGAGAAGATTGGCGAAGAAATAAAATGGATTGTACCGAATGAAGTTGTTTCTGAGTTGAAAGAATTGAGCTCCAGAGCTGGATTAAAGGGAAAAGATAAAGATTCTGCGAAGTTGGCTATTTCACTTTTGGATATTGCTAAACCTGACTATATTTCTGTAAAAAATAAACATGTAGATGAAGGAATTGCTCAATTTATTAAAGGAAAAGATATTGTTTTGGCGACTTTAGACAAAAAACTGAAGAGCAGAATTGGAAATAGAATTCTTGTTGTTAGGGATTTTAAGGACTTGGAACTTGTATAATCTATTATGATAATGCTTTTAAGGGACGGTTTGTAAGAAAAGCTATGGATATATTATATAATTCGTATATCATTACTCAAAATAGGTATGGGTCAGTTAATCATTTCCCAAGAATGCACATCCGTGGTGCTAGCGATGACAGATCTGCTTTTGAATTAGCTCTTTTGCAAATGGAATTTTTTCTAGGAACCCCTTCTAATGAAGGTTGGCCAATGAAGGTTTATTTAGATAGCATACAACGATTTAAAGGGCGTGAAAAGGAGTTTTTAGATTTACGGAGAATGGCTACACAAAAAGGATGTTCTCTAGATGTTCATCCATTAGACGTTGAAAAAAGAGTGCCTGTTTTAAAATCCGGGTGTTTACTTATTTAGTCTTTGAAAAAATAGTTTGAATTTTTGTTTCTTTGTTAAAATCTTCTGTGATTAGTTTATAGTCGCTAGGAATTATTTTTGATTTATTTTCTATAACATTTGAGAATTCTATTTTATTCTTAGTCATTACGCTTACTAAAAATAATATAAATGAATGAATTATTTTGTTTGATTTTTTAACCTGTTCAAATGAGATAGAGTTTAATTTCTTAAATTTAATATCTATGTTAAACTTTTCTTTCATAATTCTTTTTGAAGCTAATTCTAAACTTTCTCCTAATAGGATTCTTCCGCCCGGCAAAGATAGCATATTTTTGTAAGGACGTTTATTTCTTTTGTGTAGAAATACTTTTTTGGTATCCCCAATTAAGATTAAAACAACTGGAAGAAAAGATTCTTTTTCAGATAAATAAGGAACACTATATTCTGATGATTCTGAAAGCTTGTAGTAGTTTCCTTCTCTAGAGAGAATGCCCTTTTTAGTCAAATTTTTCAGATGATATGCAAGTTTGTTTGAGCGAACTTTAAGAGCTTTCTCTATATCGCTGAATTTCATTTTTTCTGAGTATTGGAATAGTTTTAAAATTTCCATTTTAGTCAAATTTTTTGAGCGAGTGTTTATATATAAAGATTATTGTGGTGAAAATATGGAAAATATTCGAGGATTAAATGGTATTTCTTTTCAGATGGGGGTTGGTGTAGATGAAGTTAGTGCAGGTGATGTAATTAGAGTTAGTTCTGGAACAGATGGAGATTTGGAAAAAATAGCTAAAGTTGTTAAGGGGCCTAGGAACAGCTGGACAGTTCAAACAGAATCTGGGAGAACTTATGATGCATTTGATATTTATGAGTACGGAAAAAGAATTTGCGAATTTGGGAGCAGGCCAAGATGAGTTTAGATAAAAATTTAGTACATTATATCTGTACTACTGGGATTGTAGTTAAAGATGGAAGATTTCTTATTGCTAAACGTGCTGGATGGGAAAAGGCCTTCCCAGATAGGTGGACTGTGCCAGGTGGAAAGGTTAAAGTTTTAGACTATATTTTAAGAAAAAAAGACACAAAAGAACTTTGGTATAATATTTTAGAAGATGGGCTGAGAAGAGAAATAGAAGAAGAAGTTGGGCTAGAAATAAAAAATATTGGTTTTGTAACTAGCTTAGTTTATATTAGAGAAGATCAAGTACCTTGTTTGATTGTGAGTTTATATTGCGAACCAAAGGAAGACAAAGAAGTAAAGCTCTGTAATGCCTTAACTGAATATGCTTGGGTTGATTTAGAGGAAGCTAAAAAATATGATTTAATAGATGGAATTTATGAAGAACTTGTAATTTTAGATAAACACTTAAAAGACGGCGAGAAAATTGATGGATGGAAAAAGGAATAATGACAAAAACTTCTAAAAAAATTCCTAATAAACCTGTAATTATAACAACTCAGACTTTTCGAGAAGCTGGTGGTCTTGAGTTATTCCCTAATTTAGAAATGGGAAATAGTTTTAGTGCAAGAAAGCTTGGTGATGAAGATGGCGGAGAAAGCTCGGCGAGAAATAAAGCAAATAGCGAGTTAAGACAAATGGCACGGAGAAGAGGGTATACTCATCTTTTTGGCGTAAGGTACAAATTTGATGAGTATGGTCATCCGAGCAGAGGTTACGCTATTTGTACTACAACTGGAACGGGATATAAGCCACGAGGACAATTATGAAAAATAAAAACATAAGCTTTAAAAACGAACTTTTTCTAATAAAATCATGTTCTATCTAGTCGAAGTTGAAGATTATGTAAGAGTAGAACCAAAATTGTTTGGTTTAAAAACAGCCGAAGCTGTAAAAGAGCAATTGCATAAAAGTTATGAAAATTTCCAAGATAAAGAACTTGGAACTGTCGTGGATGTTCTAGAAGTTATGAATGTTGCCGATGGAATTATTATTCCTGGCGACGGCGCAGCTTATTATAAATCTCAATTTAAATTAATTGTTTTTAGACCTGAATTACAAGAACTAGTTTATGGAAAGATACAAGAAATTACAAACTTCGGCGCGTTTATCGATATGGGCGTCGTTAGAGGAATGATACATATTTCACAAACTATGGACGATTTCGTTTCGTTTTCTAAATCTGGAAGCCTAACTGGAAAAGATGGAAAGAAATCTTTGAACGTTGGAGACAATTGTTTGGCTAGGATTGTTGCAATTTCATATAAAGGCGAGGAACCAAAAATTGGTCTGACAATGAGACAGCCAGGACTTGGAAAACTTGAATGGATTTCTGCTGATAAAGAAAAAATGAAGAAAGCTAAAGCTGCTGTACCAAAAGAAGAAGGAGCATCAAAACCTAAAGTTAAAAAGGAGAAAAAGAAATAATGGCAAAGGAAAAAGCTTGTTTGAAGTGTAAGATGATATTCGAGGGAGAAAAGTGCCCAAATTGCAAGGAAACCGCTACTACGGATGGATTTAAGGGTGAAACGGTTATATTTAATCCTGAAAAATCGATTATTGCTCATAATCTAAAAATAAATTCTAAAGGCAGATATGCTATAAAGGCTAAATGAAATTTGATATTGTAAACCAGGTTAAAAATCCATCTTTGTGCAGAGAGGAATTCTTTTTAAAAGTAACTGCCGAAAAGAGCCCGAATAAAAAAGAAGTTATTGCGTTGATTGGAAAGGACGAAGCGCTTTGTGTTGTTAAAAAAATAAAGGGAAGTTTTGGAAAGGAAGAATTCTATTGTGACATTGTGGTTTATGATAATAAAAAAGCAATGGATGAGATTGAAGTTGTTGGAAGAAAAATCAGAAAAAAATTAGAAGCTGATGCAAAGAAGGTTGAAGAAGAAAAGAAGAAAGCAGAGGTGGCAAAATAAACATGGCAGTAAAATCAAAAATTAAGGGTAAGAAGAAACATCAAAATAAACCTACTTCGAAAAAGTCTTCAAAATATAAGATTGAAAATGGCTCAATTGTTAGAGCACCATATTGCCCAAGATGTGGACCGGGGATTTTCTTGATGAAAGCAGATAATAGAGTTTATTGTGGTAAATGTCATTATACTGAGTTTACTCAAAAGAAAAAATAATTCTTTTAACTCCAAAATCTTTATAAACAGAAATATACTCATTTAAGAATGGTTATTGTGGAAAAGAAGAAGGTAGTTATTGTGAAAGCTTCTAAAAAAAAGAAAATGTCTGCGAGGGACAGAGAAGAACTTTTAATTGAGAATTTTATTGGACTACAAAGAGCGATGACTCATTTGTCTGTTAAGTTTGAAAATCTTTCTGATAGCATTTCAAAGCTCTTGAATGTTTTTGAGCTTTCTGCAAAAGATTATCTCGCTAACCGAGGGAGACCTAATCCTGAATCGGATAAAGATTTGCTAAATAAAATAAACTCTTTATTAGATCAGAATAAAACAATTGCAAAAGGCCTTGTGATGATTGAGGAAAAAGTGAGAAATAAAGCAACAGAAACACAAATGCCTGAACAACAAGTAAGACAGCCTTTACCTCAGTTTCCCCCACAACAAAACTTCCAAGCTAAACCGAGAATTGTGGATCAAATATGAACTTCCTTGCACCTGCCTCTCCAATAGTGAGAGAAATTGTTCTTAGAGCTATACAGCGAATAGAGATAATTAATTTTGTAAATAAAGAGAGACATGTAATCAATACTGATCTTGTGCCAAAATTTTCAGAAAAGACTCAGAGTGCTAACTTTTCTTTTCAAGAAAGTATGATTCACTCTTCGGATTTGTTACTTCCTCCAATATTGCCTGTTCTTAAAGATGAACAAGTTGCAGAAGTTAAAATTGAGGATTTACAAGTTGTAGAAAAACCGGCAGTACAAGTTGTGCAGATTCAACAACCAACACAGGAAGGCTATGGAAGGATGTTAAACTTATTGAACGATAGATTGCTTTCTCATGTAGAATGTTTCGGCCCGAGTATTCCTCTTAGCGTAGTTAAATTTGGGCAAAAACAGAGAACAAATATTGTTCTTAGTGAGAGTGAGATAAAAAGTTTTCTAGCGTATATTTCTGAGAAGGCAAAAATTCCTCTGGAAGACGGTGTTTTTAAGGTTGTTGTGGATGGAATGTTAGTTAATGCAATAGTTTCTGATGCAGTCGGAACAAAGTTTATGATAAAGAAGAATTATCAAATTAATTAATAGCTTTTATTAAACCCTCTTTTCTTCTGCCACTTTTTGTATAATAACTAATGAAATAAAATAATTTATTTTTTCCTTCGTCTATACCCCTTTTCCTTAAATAAGATTTACTAACACTTACTGGTTCAGACATACCTTTGATTTTGACAGTCGCCATTCTGCCCTCAGACATTTCGTCTACGTAACCCGGAGCTAAAGCAACAGAAGGTCTACTAGAATCAAAATTAGGATCTACACTTTCTAATTGTGAAACAGAGTATCTTGTATCTGGGATTGATTTTGCCATAAAATTATTTGATTTAATCCTTTAAATTATTAATTATAGTAAAATATATAGTTTTGAACATCATTTTTATCAATTTTAGCGTCGATAAAGTTATTTATTTTCAAACTTTCTAAAAAACATCGTCGAGAAATTTTAAGTTCCTACCTCGGGGTTAGGTAAATGTGCTTGTCTTTTTAAGCTTAAAAATCTTTCTTTTTATTGAACATAGCTTTAAAAGTCAAATTTTTGTTTTTATTTTATGGAAAATTTATTTTGTAAAAAATGCGGAAAGATAAGAAATTTGAAAGCAGTTAGTTGTAGCTGCGGAGAGATTTCTGGCACGGAATCTATTTCATTTAAGCAGAATTTTTCACAAGAAGTAAAGGGAGAGGGTGCGATAAAGGACGAAAATCTTATGGCAACATTTGAGAAAAAATGTAAAAAATGTGGATACGGATTTGCTCAGATTCTAGATCTTGGTATTTGGTATTCTGACGAAGCAGGAGTTATAAGATATAAATGCGGAAAATGTGGTTCTGTAGAACAAGATAACCAGAGTAATACATAACTAAACATTTTTATATCTCATTTATGTAAGCTAATTATGAAGTCTGAAATTACAAAAGAGCTGATTGAAAAATATAGGGCATTGTCTGAGAAAGCTCTTGCAGAAGTAAAGAGAAATATCTCTAAAGGCAGAGAAAAGGATTCTGAAAAAATAATTGAAATGGTTGAATGCTATTTATCAGACTCAAAACATTTTGAAAAACAAGGAGATGTAATTAATTCTTTTGGCGCAATTTATTACGCCCATGGTTGGCTTGACTGCGGTGCACGACTAAGAATATTTGATGTCAAAGACAATAAGTTGTTTACGATATAATATATTGGTTCTCATAAATCTTTAAATAGGCAAGTCTCGAAAAAACTAAAATGGCAAGACGACACTATTCACATGCATATCTTTCTCCTTTTCAAACTAGGGTTATTCCTCAAGCAGCACCAACCCAGAGAGCACCAACAACTATTTATTTAGCAATACGAGGTAGAGACGATAAACAGCCCGAAAGATTCTATGCCATGGTTGAAGGAAGTACTTATGATGCAAAAACTGCTGATGAGTTGTTCGGCTTACTTTTTAGAAGCCAGAGGATTAATCCTTCCCAGAAATATGATCTCAAACCAGGAAGAGTTAAGGCAGGTGGAAGTGGAAAAGAAATACAAGGTACGCGTCCAGCACCAGAACAGCTAATTTATGAAGGTAAGCAAACGAGCATTTATGATTTGGGAGGCATCTTTAATAAAAGAATGGGCGATCTTTTACTACAGAGAGAAGCAGACTCTCGTGGAATGTCTCTAGAAGAACTTGCACGATTTAAACGAGGCGAAGTTTTGACTGCAGCTAGAGAAGCAGCTAGATTTGATGATACGACCTTCACAAGGACTCCAGAACCAAGAAGAAATATTCTTTTAGAAGATACTCCGCGATTTACAAGAAGAGCGATACAAGAAGCACCTAGCCCGAGAGTGGTTCCAGTTCAAAACGAGACAGATAAGTGGAATGATATTTTCACAGAAGCAACTTCAGAATAAACCAAAACCCTTAAAATCTAATTATTCTTTAATATTTCATGCAACCAAGTAGGTCAGCTCCGATGAGCAGAAAAAAGGTGGTCGTTCTCTCGCTGGGCGGAAGTCTCATAGTTCCTGAAGAAATTGATTTGGATTTCTTGAAAAAATTTAGAGAAGTAATTAGAAAGAACTCAAATAAATTTAAGTTTGTTGTTGTGTGCGGCGGAGGGAGTGTTTCTAGAAAATATATTCGCGCTTTGAGAGAAGATGGCAAAAGCGAATATTTACAAAATATGATTGGAATTTCTGTAACCAGAATGAATGCAAGATTTTTGACATATTTCTTCGGAAATGATGCAAATGAAGGAATTCCACATGATATGAAACACATTGAAAATTTATTGAAAAAAAATGATGTCGTCTTTTGCGGGGCATTAAGATATGCGCCAGAACAGACTTCAGATACAAATGCGGTTAAACTTGCGCAGTATTTTAAAACGGATTTTGTAAATTTAACAAATGTAAAAGGACTTTATGATAAAAATCCAAATGAAAACAAAAATGCAAAGTTTATCCCGCGCGCAACAATAGAAGAATTTAATAAAATTGTAATGGCAATTCCGCAAAAACCGGGAATGCATGCTCCTGTTGACCATTCTGCAATGAAATTAATAAAAAAACATAAAATCAAAACAATAATTATCGGTAAAGACATGAAGCAATTTGATAATTTTTTGAATAACAAAGAATTTGTTGGGACGATAATAGAATAATACTCCTGTGAGGACATACAAAACAAAGTCTTTTTCATTTTTAAATCTTTCTAGTGTTACTATTACAGAGAAACTACAGACATAAGCTTTAAAAACCAATAATTATAGATATTGCGAGGCAATAAATGTTAATAAAGCCGAAAACTAATTTTAAAAGAAACTATTACTGGAATCTAGCCATTTTTTCTTATGCCTCTCTTTCATATTTAATCGTTTTGAAAGGAGGTGATGAAAAATGAAATTTAAAACACTAAGAAATATCTTCTTTGTTAGCAGACTTGAAAAGAGAGACTCAGAAAAAGGTCTTATTGGTTATCCAATGGTCTTGGGCTTGGCTTATGACATAGATAAGATATGCAAAGGTGACAAGAGAGCAGTAGTTGAAAGGTGTAATGCAAATGAATACCTAAACAGCGAAGACACAGCTAAAATTTTAGGAGTTAGAAAAAGAGATATAACTTTAGCAGAATCTTTTGGATCTACAATGCAAAAAATGAAAAAAGACGACGCTCGTGCTCTGTTAGTTGTTCCTAGAGATTTGGAATTTCTGGAGTCCTATTTTATAGAAACTGCAAATCGTCTAAAGCTAGATCTTGGTAAAAATAATTTGCCTAATTTAAAATATTGGCAAGCTTGGAACCTAGATTTAGAGAAAGGTTTAGTGAGTGTTGTAGGATATACTCCTGAGGAAATAGACAGCAGAACAGAATATGTTCAAGGAGATGGTCACGCAGCTTGTTATCATCGTGATTTTGTTATAGACCGTGATACGCAAGAAGAAATATGTATTCAAGAAAAGTATGATCCAGACCCTTATGGAATGGATGACCCTCAGTATTAAATAAAGCTATTTTTTTCTAAAATTTCTTATAGTCAACAACAATTAAAAACTCTAGTTTCTTTATTATTTTATGCCACAGGATATAACCTTATTCAAACAGAAAGGAAGTCTTTATTTTAGACGAATTAAACGAAGTTTATACTTAGACAAGAACGAAGATTATGAAGGAGTAGACGGACTTTTAATAGACGGAGAAGAAGACGAAGCAAGAAAAATTATACAATCTATCAAAGCGAAAAAGATTAATTTAAAACTCGCAGTTGTTGCACGAGACGATACGTATAATAGAAGAATTTTAGACACAATGAAAATAGATTATTTAGTTTCTCCTGAACTAAATCCCAGGATTGACACACTAAAACAACGTTCTTCTGGATTAAATCACGTATTGGCGACAATTGCTCGAGACAAAGGCGTTACAATTATAATAAATCTTTCAAATTTAATTTCAATAGAAGACCCAAAAATAAAAGCAATTTTAATTTCAAGAACAATTCAGAACATTTTAGTTTGTAGAAAAGCTAATTGTAAAATAAAATTTGCGACATTTGCTAAATTCGAAAGCGAACTTCTAGATGAAAAACAAATCTTTTCTATCGGCACATCTTTAAAAATGTCAAGTCAACAGGCGAAGGAAGCGTTCGAGTTTTGATAAAATAAATAGCTTTATAAACCCTAATTTGAACATAATTTTAATCATAGAGGTTCTAGATTTTACATGGCAAACGAAGCGTATGATGGACAAGGGCAGGATGGAACTAGTGAGCCTGGCCAGGTAGAAAGGGAACATGCGGAGTTTATGAAAAAGGTGGTGGGGAAGTATAAGTATTCTCCAGTTTATTTAGCGGCTGTTTTAGATTTGGGCACTCATCGATTGCTCTCAAGCGGGCTAGTAGATCAACTTGCAGGATAATCATAACCTTTATAAATACATTTTTGTACTAAAAATTGAACACAATGGAAGAAAGAAAGATTGTTGTTCCTGGCGAAACTATTATCCAAGGCGATGAATTCTTGCCGGGCGACGGAACACGAAGAGAAGAAAAAGATATTGTTGCTAGCAGATTTGGCTTAGCTGATATTTCTGATAGACTTGTTAGAGTTATCCCGCTTTCTGGAGTTTATGCTCCTCGACGTGGAAATGTAGTTATTGGACAAATTGTTGGAATAACTTTCAAAGGATGGAATGTTGATTTTGGTGGACATGTTAATGGATTCTTGAATGTTGCTGAGGTTCCAAGATATATTGGCAAGGGCGAATTGAGAGACTTTTTAGATTTTGGCGACGTTGTTTGTGCTAAGGTTTTTGCAACAGATGGAAACAGTATTGACTTATCAATCAAATTCAGAGGATTTGGAAAATTAGATGGCGGACAACTAATAACTGTAAATCCAAATAAAGTTCCTCGAATAATTGGTAAAGAAGGAAGTATGGTTAGTTTAATAAAGGAAGCTGCTGAATGTGATATTACTGTCGGACAAAACGGAATTATTTGGGTTGCTGCTGACAAAATAGAGAACGAATTGAATGCAAAAAAAATTATAGAATTTATTTGTGAAAATTCATATTTAGCGGGATTAACTGAAAAAGTTGAACAGTTTATTGAAAAAGAATTTGGAAAAAAGGTTAAGGCGAAAGAAATGAGCGCACAGGCACCGATGGAAAATATGGAAAATCAAAACGAAGAAGTAAAAGATGGAGTGGATGGATAAAATGGAAGGAAGATATGGCAAGTTGGGAGATGCACATTTGTTTCCGATAGCTTACTTAACAGGAAAAAGTTTAAGATCTGCAGAAAGCGGAACAGATTTGGGGGTAGTTGCCGGATTAGACGGAGAGGGAATAGCTTTTGCATCAAACAACGGAAGATTAAATCCTGTTGGGTTAGGGTATTATGATGTTTATGACCCAAAAACAGGTTTTAAATTAAATCCTGAAGATGCTAGGAGAGCTGCATAAAATGGTAACAAGCGCATATAAGAAAAGATTTGATGGAAGAAAGAACGACGAGCTTAGACCTATTTCTGCGAAAGTTGGAGTTGTGCCGTCTGCTGATGGTTCTGCAATTTATCAATCTGGAAAAACTAGAGCACTTGCTGTCGTAAGAGGACCTAGAATTTTACATCCAAAACATATGGAAAATCCTCAAAAAGGAATTTTGAGAGTTACATATCAGATGATGGCTTTCTCTGTTTGGGATAGAATTAAGCCTGGAAATTCAAGAAGAGGACAAGAAATTGGAAAAGTTTCTGAATGGGCTTTGTCTGAAGTTGTTGATTTGGATGCTTTCCCTAATTCTGTAGTTGATGTTATTATTCAAATTCCACAAGCTGATGCTGGAACAAGAGTAGCTGGAATTAACGCTGCTGCAATGGCTTTGGCTCAAGCTGGAGTTCCAATGAAAGAGATGGTTTCTGCTGTCGCTGTTGGTAAAATGGATAGAACTTTAGTTGTTGATGTTGATAAAGAAGAAGAAGATTTTGAAGAAGGCGAAGGAGCTACAGATGTTCCAGTTGCATTTACTTCAAGAACAAAAAAGATTGCTTTGTTACAGCTAGATGGAAAAATCTCAGTTCCAGAATTAAAGGAATTAGTTGAAATGGCAAAAAAAGCTTCAGAAAAAATAAATAAAGTACAGATGGATGCATTAAAAAATCCAGGTAAAGAGGTAAAAGGATAAATGGCAGAAACAGATTTTTATGCGATAAGTAGAACAACTGGAAAAAATGCTACCATCGGGGAAGTTGACGATGTAATGAGAAGAACACAATATGGAAGAAGAAGAATTGCGGATGGAGATATCTCTTATGTTACAAACGAGGGAGAAGTTATTTTACAGGGAAACGTTGAGCAAGATGCTTTCATTATGATTTTCCCAGATGGGCGAAATAATATTGAAGCGAATAAAAATCATACTCATTTAAAAAGTAAACTTTCTGATATTTTGATTGGACATGAGTTAACACCTGTTCATCAAGTAGTAGCAAGGACGGCTTAAAATGGAAATACCAAGATTACAAAAACGAAGAGTAATTGAATTTTTGAAAGAAGGAAAAAGATTCGATGGAAGAAAAATGGATGAACTTAGAGAGATAAGTGTTGAACTTGGAATTAGCGAAAATGCTGAAGGTTCGTGTGCTGTGAAATTCGGAAATACGGAAGTTTATGCTGGAGTTAAAATGTCTACTATTGAACCATATCCTGATGGGCCTGATGAGGGAACTTTGTCTGTTGGACTTGAACTTGGCGCTATGGCTGATGATGATTTTGATTTAGGTGCTCCTAGAATTGAAGCTATTGAAATGGCAAGAGTTATTGACAGAGGAATTAGAGAATCTGGAATAATTGATTGGAAAAAATTATGTATTGTTGAAGGTAAAAAAGTTTGGCAAGTTTCTATTGATATTTATGCAATAAACAATGATGGAAATTTATTTGATGTTGCTGCTTTGGCTGGATTGATTGCTTTGGCGAATGCAAAAATGCCTGTTTATAATGAAAAAACTGAAAAAGTCGAACATGAGTTGAGTGATAAAGCTCTTCCTTTGACTAAAAATAAAATGTCTTTTAATTTAACTGTTTACAAAATTGGAGATAGTTTTGTGCTTGATCCAACAAGAGAAGAAGAAGAAATCGCAGAATATAGACTTGGAATGGCTTTAGCTGATAACGACGGACAACCAAGAATTACTGCAATGCAGAAAGGTAAAGAAGGCGGAATCAGTTCTAATGATATGGAAAAGATTTTAAAGTTAGTTGAAGATAAGTTTCCAGAGTTACACAAGAAAATTAGTAAGTTGGTGTGGAAATAAAAGATGGCTAAGGAACAACCAGAATTTTCAAAATATGAAAGAGCAAGAATTTTAGGTGCTAGGGCTTTGCAAATTTCTATGGATGCTCCGCTTTTAATGAAAATTGATGAAAAAGATTTAGAAAACTTAAACTTTGACCCTCTAAAGATTGCTCAAACTGAACTTGATTCTGGGGTTTTACCGATAACAATTAATAGACCAATGCCCGAGAAGAGAGACGAGAAGCTTAAAGAAATAAAAATTGAAGAGCTTGAAAAAGATGAAGATACACATGCTAGTGTTGTTTTGGATGATAAGAAAGGGCAAAAGGGAGAAGATAAGGAAGAAGCAGATGAAACTGCAGCCGTAGTAACAGAAGAAAAGGTAGCTGAGGCGGCTGATATGAAGTCAGACGAAGAGGTAGAAGAAGAGGTAGAAAGTGAAGGAGCTGGAGAAGATATTGGTGGCGCAGAAGAGAGCGGTTCATCAGACGAATAATAATATGAACAGAAAAATTAGATTTACATTAAGTATAAGGGAGGATTTCTATGGAAGGTTTTAACAGGGGAGGCGGTCGAGGCGGTGGCTTTGGCGGCGGAAGAGGCGGCGGATTCAGAAGAAGAAGTTTTGACGATGGACCTAGGGAGATGCATAAGGCAGTTTGCTCAGAGTGTAAGAAGGAATGTGAAGTTCCATTCAAACCAACAGAAGGCAAGCCAGTTTTCTGCAAAGAGTGTTATTTCAAAAAGAAAAATGCTGAAGGCGGGAACGAAGGTTTCAGACCAAGACGAGAAGAAAGGCCATCACAAGCTCCAGCAGCTGAAGCAAGTGAAGGTGCAGATGACTTCGAATCATCTCAATCAGACGGCGAATAATTAAGTTAATTTAATTCAGAACTTTTATTTTTGAGTTCTTTTTATTTTTTAGAAGAAAGTTTATAAAGTTAGAAATTCTGAGATAAGTTATGATAGAAGAGGTAAAAAAGTTTAAGGCTGAGACAAGAAATAAAATAGACATTGCCTTACTTGCAATATGTTTTACTGCATTTACATTTTTAGCTTCCAATTCTCCTCAGATTTTGTCTGAAAATATTTTTATAAGTATTCAGCTGGTTTTTGCAATTCCCCTGTTTGTAAATAATTTATTTTGTAGAATAAAGCAAGTCTATAAAGATCCTAAGGAAAAATGGGAGGAAATAGGTTTTCTTAGTTTCACTTTGGCGTATGGATTTTTTATAAATGTCGTTGGTTTATTGATGGCATTGTTTGTACCTATTGGTGTTGTCTTGCTATTTTTTGCACTCAGCATGCTTTTGACTGTAATGAGAACGTATATCCAAGCATATTATGAACCCGCAAAGATAAAGAGAGGTTTTTATAGAGAGATTTTATATTTGGTTTTAGTTATATTTTTAGGAATTTTACCTGCTTTGGGTGTTTATTAATTATAAATATTTTCTAATTATTGCTGCATAATCAAACAACGGCGTTCTCTGTTTTGAAATAACTTCATTAGCTCCTGCTTCTCTTGCTCTTTGCCATAGTACTTCATTTTCATAACTAGTATGCATAACTATCGGAACTTTTGAAAATTTTCTTATTTCTCTTATTGCATAAATCCCATCTTCGTCATTAGGCATTTGCAAATCAGTTAAGATAAAAGCATATTCTCCTGTTCTTGCTTCTCTTATTTCATCTTCTGCATTTCTGACAAAAAAAGTAGAGAAGGGCTCTCCTTTTAGAACCCTCTCTAAGTCTCTTAAAAGTTCTCTGTCATCATCTGCGATGAGGATTTTAGGTTGTGTTTGGTTTGTCATTTTTTAAACTCTTCAGGAATTGGTGCTACCAAGCTACAGCTTTCCCTAGTTTCTGGACGCACTCCGCACCAAGCTCTTTTTCTAGTTAAACCATGTCCATCATTGTACAAGGGGAAAGTTATCTTTTCAGCAGGGACATAAATCTTTCCTTCTCTTTGAAAAATTGGGCTGTACAATAACACTTCTCGTTCAATATCCTCTGGATGGAAATCATATTCTCTTCCGTATAAAGTTTGTGTGCTGAACCGATATACTTTAGATTTATCAAAATCTTTTGTAAAAAGAGCAACAACGCAATCCCTTTCTAGAGGAACTACTCCTACAATTACCTCTGGAGATTCCACAAAGCGATTCCTTCTGCTCGGAAGTACCTTGAGAATCTTTTGTATCTTCAAAGAAGCTTCCATTGCAGGTTCATAATCTGTTAATACTTGAATTTTCTTAACAGGTTCAAATAGTTCTTTGCATGCTTCTTGAGCCATATCTCCTAGATATATTTCGCCCGCTCTTATTTCTTCTAATCTTTCGATTAATGTTTTATTATTTTCCATTTTGTTCATTACCTCCTTTCAATTCTTTGATTGTGACTTCTACAATTTTGCCAGGAGACAAGAAAACTTGTAGCATAGTTGGAACTATGATTACTGCTTGCTTACCGTGCTTTGCAATTCTCTTTGTTATTGTGTATTGTTTTTGCGTTTCCATTTTGTGTTTCCTTTCGGCTCATGCCTCATCAGTTATCGGACTTTTACCGATAAGAGGAAAAAAGGCTCGCGATGGAGCCAAATTAAATTATTTTTATACTGTGTTTTGATTCATTGTTTATTGATTAGGCTTGAAACTAACTTCTGCAGATCTTGAAAGTGGAACTACGGATACTCTTCCAAGTTTACCTAGATAATAACTTGAAATCTCTAGTAGCTTTATAGCAGCATTATCTGCTATATCGCTTTCAACATCTATGTCTAGTCTTAGCACTAATTCGGATTTAGCTTCCTTCCGTCCAAAATCAGAACACTCTATTAGTTTAGCAGCAGCAAGACAAACATCTCCATAATCACTATTTTTGTATCTTGTTTCTCTTGCTTGTTTAACTGCATTCCTTAATTCAGTTCTGTATTCTTCGTTTGTCATTTTTTGTTTACCTCCTTATAGCTCTTTTCTGTTAAGTAGTATTTTATTACTACTTGATAATTACACTAATATAGAACGGCATATATACCTTATCTCACCCTAAGGGGTGAACAAAACATAAGATATTTAAATATGAGAATTATATGTTAATTATGGAAAATACTCAAATACTCGAGAGGATAGGACTGACTAAAGGAGAGATTAAAGTTTATCTTTCACTTATTGAGCTCGGAGAGAGTAGCTCTGGAGCAATAATAATCAAATCAAATGTTTCTCGTTCAAAGGTTTATGAGATTTTAGAGAAGCTTAAAGAGAAAAGCATGGTTTCAGAAGTGATAAAACAAAATGTTCGATTTTTTCAAGCTGCAAATCCAGAGATTATATTAGATTACATAAAGAGAAAAGAAACTGAATTGAAAAATCAAGAAGAAGAGTTTAAGAAAATTTTGCCAAGTTTAGAAGAAAAACAAAAATCTAAAGAAGAGAAACAAGAGGTAAAAGTTTTTAGTGGATTTGAAGGAGTAAAAACTTTTTGGAATTGGCTTTTAGACAGATTAACAAAACAGGACGAATATCTGGCAATGACTTTCCCAAAAGAAGCTCTGGAAAATGAATCAATCATTTACATGTTCAATGATTTTCACAAAAAAAGAGCTGAAAAAGGAATAAAGGCAAAAATTCTTTCTTCTGAAAAAAAAGAACTAGTAAAAAAAGGAATGAACTTTTCGCAGACTAAGAATTATGAGTTTCGTTCAACAAATCATATTTTGCCTACTGGAATTTCCATTTCGGGCGATGTTGTAGCAACATTTAGCTGGGGAAAAACTCCAAGAGTATTCGCGATAATTTGCAAAGAAAATGCAGAACAATACAAAAAATTCTTTTACGATATTTGGAATGAAAAATAAATTATAGTGCACTTCTATTTTGATAAGGTTCTGTAGGCTCTGGTTCAGGCATTTTATCATTATTATACAAAACGCAAGTTGGTTGTGCAGAAAAATCAAATAAGAACCCATCCGGAGCCACAAGGTAGGGGCATGGCTTTTTTGTTTTAAGGCAATCCTTACCTGAAGAGGTAGGGCATCTTTTTTCAAGTGCAATATTCATGTGAAACTAAGAAGTGTTTTCTTTAAAAGCATTTACGTTATTTAGAAACTACTATCTTCTCTGGCTATTTGATGAGCTGGAAGATTGACTTTCACCTGCTTGCTGTTTCATCTCTGCTTTCATTCTTTTATATTCTGCTAATCTTCGGTCGTATTCCGGATCAACAAAGTCTGATGCTCTTACCATGATTGATTTAGAAAAGTCTTGCTTAAAAATGTTTTGGTGATAAAAGTAGTAAGTTAATTGTTTTTTAGTTTAAAAAATAATAAGACTAACAAGAAGATTAGCACAAAAAAAACTGTAATCCATAATATAAAATACTTTTCTTTGTTATCTGATTTTGCAAGAAGGTTGTCCAAACTAACGCTGTTTCCAGTTACTGATTGATTGTATTCGTTATTTGAAGCAAAATCAGAATTGGGCGTTGTTGTGTCCGGCAAGGCAGAGACATTTATTAAAGATAAGACTAGAATAACAAAACTAACAAGTGTTACTCCAAAATACTCTTTTCCCATAATTATCATTTGTTTTTGAAGCTTATAAATTTTATTGTATAGGAAAATGGTAAAAATTCTTGAGAAAGTTACTTATTACATAATTTATGGGTAACATGCGCAATAGTTTTTGGCTGTTTCTTGAGTTTGATTAAAACCTATATGCTTTTAAATTTTAAAATCTCGCTTAATATAATGATACAAAATTTAGTTGAGAAAGAATATATTCCCTTGGATAAATCGTGGATGATTAGAATGGGCGTACTGGATTTAGTAAATAATTATAAAGATAGTATCAACTACTTAGAGAAAAATCCTGAAGAATTAAATGGGGACTTAAAGTCACTTTATCAGGCATCGCTCCAATGGATGTCTGGAGAGCCCATAACCGTTGGCGAGTCTGGTACGCTGTATAGATTTCTTAAGTTTGCTTCGTGGAAATTAGGTTTGAATAAAGAATTTATTCTTCATGGAACACTTAAAGACAGAAAAATATGCAATAATCCAGAAATCGTAAACTGGCCTATTAAAAAACTATTGACTCTTGATAACGGAACTTCTCAATGGGCAAGTGCTTCAGTACTTTTGGGAAACGAAGAGAAGATTCAAAATTCGCCATTTAAACTTCAAGTTAGTTATGACGCCGTTGAACATTGGAAATTTGCAAGAGCAAGAGGAGAATGTTGGAAACCCAGATATGATGAAACTATTTTAGCTCAAGCAAAAGCTTATTTAGAATTTCTAGAAAATGGAAAAATGAATTTTAAACCACAACAAGCAGAAGATTATTGTTTTGCCAGAGCATTTAATTTAATAACTGCAGAAGAAGGTGAGGCTTGGTGGCCAAGTTTGCGAGGACATGAAAGCGATAGAATTATTGAGATGGAACAAGCATTAAATCAAGACGAAGTTACATCAAAAGACCATAGAGTTATACAAGCTGTTGCTATGCTGAAAGGAAAAAATGTAAAAATAAAATATCCGGAATCTGTGAACAAGAGTTGGCCTCAGTTTTGGAAATTTATAAACGACTCTTCTTAAACTTTGTTCTTGTGTGAATGATGACAGCTAACTAGTCTGTCTAATCCTCTTCTAATTAGAGGTATTGTTGAGGGCAGTTGTCTTTTAATAAAGTCTGCTGTTTTTTCTCCAGCACCACTATAATAAAAGTCTACGAACGCTCTCCCGACAGAACTTTTCATCAAAACATTATCTCTGTAATCTCTAAGAGCTTCAACCTGCGGAGCAGTTACACTTAAGTAAACTACTGTGGCGACGAAACAACTTCTCCCAGCTCTGTCAAACTCTTTATCTCTAGCTTTTTTTTCTGCTAGCTGTCTAGGATTATACCAACTGCCCTCTCCATCATGGTCTACAATATATGTTTTCCCAGTTGTATCTGTACGTAATGCTCTATCTTGTGAAGGTGCTAAGAACTCTCCTCGTTCTGCAAGAATTATATCTGCCCGAGTCAAACCTTTTTTTTCAGAATCACTTAATTTTATACTTCTAATCGGCATAGGTTCACTTGTGTCTACAGGATCAGATGGATGCACATTTCCAGCTCTTTCATTCGCTGCCGCGCTTCTTTCAATATCATCATACATCCCCATTCTAGGTTCATTATCTCCTCCGTTGTTTTCACAAGTATACTATTTAAGACTTTATCTAGAAATTCACTACTTATAATTAAAACAAATATCCCCCCACCATGCTCACAAAATGCATTTGCGATGTTGAAAAATTTCAAAGTTTTAAGGCAAAAGCGTTTTGCTCGGAGTCGAAAAGTAAAATTGCTATTTTACATCAACGCCTAATGAGGATTTTATTTCACTTCGTTCAATAAAAGATATCCCCCCACCAGGAGGACTAATTTATTTCCAATACCCTCTTTTTGCAAAAATCTAGGGGATGAGAAAAAAAGTTACATCCCCTCACCAGGGCCTATAATTAATTTCCAATCCCTTGATTTTATAAATATAACCAAGTATTGATAATTACTAAAAGTACAACTAGTATATATATTTTTCGGTTTATTCTATAATTAATAATTTAAAGTTGTATCTTTAGCTAATTTACGTCGACAAATTTCAGAAGTCGAAATGTTTTGTTCTTTTGCGATTCTGTCTAGTGTTTCTTTTAATTCTGTTTCTATCCAAACAACTAACTTATAATTTTTTTTCATTTTCTAGTTTAAGAATTAATTTATTGTAATTAGCGACGAGTTCTTGCACTTTACGAAGAGCTTCTTCTCCAATGGATATATAATTTGTTTTTTCTTCCATGATTATCAAATAAGAATTTTCTTTATATAACGGCTCGTGGGATTTTTCTTAAGAAATTTCCAACGAGGTCATATTAAAACTTCTTACAGATTATTTCTTTATGGTCGAAACAAAAGAAACTTGCATTCTATGTGAAAAAGAACTCCGCCTTCTTGAAAAAGATTATTGCGATTCTTGCTGGAAAGTTTTGGAAGCAAAATATCCGAATGAAAAATTATTAGCTAAAAAAATCAAAGAGCACAAAAAACATTCAACTAAATTTCAGGAGGATAAAAAATGAAAAAACAATACCTAGCTGTCATAGGCTTGGCTTTCTTCTTAGTATTGATGAGTCTTCAGCTTATTTATGCGTTTGAGTTTAATAGCACAATAAGTTCAGCAGACAAATCAACTTTCGACCAAATGCTTCAGCCTATCATGAAAATCTACAATCTGGTAAAATATATTGCTTCAGCTATTGCAGGAGTTATATTGCTATTCGCAGGAATAAGTTATATGACTTCAGGAAGTGATCCAAAAGCAAGAGAAAACGCAAAAGCAATGGCGATGTATGTAATCATCGGCTTAATTGTAATTTGGGCAGCACCATTAATTGTGAATTTTCTTATTGGATAAAATGAGGTGGTTTTTTTTATTTTTGTTTTTTGTAGTCATGACTATCTCTCTAAACATAGTCTCAGGTTTAGAGCTTAGTTGTGCGAATTTTACAGGCGATAAGAAAACAGACTGCTCTTATTTGACTTCCCAGGGGTTTAGCTACGAAGACGAACAAGAAGCATTAAACATTCTTTGGGAGCAAGGATATGATTTTGACGATACATGGGAACCTTCAGAACCTATAGAAATAATTGTGCCAACAATAGAGAGAACTAGTTTTTTCAATACTTCAGAGATGATTCTGTTCTCAAAAATATTCTTTTTCGGTTTGATGAATTATGTTGTTTTCTCATTAACTAAATCTTCTGTGGTGTTAAAATGGCTGAATGCGGTTTAGTAAATCTAGGCTCTTGTATTATTCAAAAACTATTTGAGTTTTTGCTGAATATTCTTAATGCTCCATCAAAACCCTTTCTTCAGTTGAATCTAAACCTTTTATCAGAACCAGTTAATCTAGATTTATTCTTTAGCTTGTGGACAATTATAATTTATCTTATCTCAATGTCTTATGCTTTACTCATAATGTATTCAGGATTTAATTTTATTATTTCAGGATATGATTCTGCGAAAAGAGAAAATGCAAAAAATTGGTTAAGAAATGTAATATTAATGATTATTCTAGTTCAATCATCTTTTTTTCTGTATAAATTAGTTATAGATTTGTCTGCAACACTAACAAGTGCAACTTTGACTTTAATTGACCCTAATTTTTTCTTACTAGGAACAGGGGGAATAACGGACATAGGCTTAGCATTTACTTTCGGTTTCCTTTATTTGATAACTCAAATCTTAACTGCCTTTGTTTTGCTTTTGAGATACGGAATTGTTTGCATAGGAGTTGTTTTCTTCCCACTTGCAATCTTCTTTTACTTTATTCCTGCACTAAAAGAATACGGCTCTCTAATCTTAAACTTTTTAGGGACTTGTATATTTATAACATTTATAGATGCTGTTTTGCTAGTTGGATTTTCAGAATTGGTTAATATTGGAATACTTTCTAATATGAAAATATTTGTTTTAATCTCTGCATTTAGTCTAATTAATCTAGTGATGTTTTTTATGATGTTCTTTTCAATAATTAAATCAGCGATTAATGCAAAAGCAGGAGTAGCTACTTTAATCGCAAAAGCAGTTGCATAATGGCTTACGAAATTCCTCAAGAGCTAGAATATCAAGAAAAAATAATGTTTAATCTAACATTTAAACAATTAGCTTATTTGTTTTTGTTTGCTCCATTAATGGCAGGAATCTTTATTAAAACAAATTGGGATTTTAGTGTAAAATTTGTGATAAGTGCTTTGTTTTCTTTATTGGCAATAGGATTTATGTTTTTAGACTTGCAGAATAGAATCTCGGCGTGGATTGGGTGGTTTAAGTTCAGAAAAATAGAAGATAAAATCAAACTTCAAGAATTTTCAGGAATTAAAGAGATAGAAGATAATCTTATAATAAGAAATGACAATAAGAAAATTGCAATTCTAAAAATAGAGCCAGTTAATTTTTCAATAAAACCACAAGGCTCTCAAGAAGCAATAATTGGAGCTTTCCAAAAATTCCTCAACTCCTTAGATTTCCCAATTCAAATTATTATGAATACAGAATCTCTTAATTTAGAAGATTATCTTAAAGAAATAAGCAAGAAAATACCAAATCATCAATTCCAAGATTTATTTGAGAAATACAAAAAGCATTTAGAAGAAATGATACATCAAAAAAATGTTCTCAATAGAAACTTTTATTTAATTATCTCAGAAAAGCAAGATATTGACATTCAAATACAACTATGCCAGAAAAAGTTAGATAGTATGGGTTTGAAAAGTTCAAGATTAAAAGATTTAGAGTTGTCAAGATTAGTCAATAAGTTCTTTGATTCAGAAGACACTTTCCCATCGTCAGTTGAAAATACACCAAGCCACATATTAGTAAATAAGAAATTCAATAAAATTCTATACGCCCATGGTTATCCTAGAAGTGTAGAGCAAGGATTTCTAGATAAAATAGTCTCTTTGTTAGGGGATTTTGATTTATCTCTGCACATTGAACCCTACGATATAGAAACAATGATGATAAATATTAACAGGGAAATGCAAAAACAAAGAGCAGACTTATACTCCTTACAAGCAAAAGGCATACTTAATCCTAGTTTAGAAATAAAATACACTGATACTAAAGCAATACTTGAAAATTTACAAAAAGGAAAAGAGAAGTTGTTTAATGTCTCGCTTTATATAAATTGCAGAGCAGACACAAAAGAAGCTTTAGATTTGGTGACTAGAAAAGTAGAGTCAGAACTAAACTCTTTATTGATTATTCCTAAATTCCCGAATTTTAGAATGGCTCAAGCTCTTCAATCATGCTCTCCTATTGTTCAAAATAAGCTTAACATAAAGAGGAGTGTCCCAACAGAGGCTCTTTCTGCGTTCTTTCCGTTCACTTCTTCGTTTTTACAAGCAGACTTAACAGGAATTTGGCTCGGGCTGAATAAAAATAATATTCCGATTATAAAAGACATTTTCAAACTAAGTAATCCAAATGGTTTGTGTTTAGCTTCATCTGGTTCAGGAAAAAGTTATATGTCTAAGCTCTATATTGCTCGTCATTTGCTTCATGGTGCGAAAGTTATGATAATTGACCCGCAAGGAGAATATTCGGGGATTGTAGAGCGTTTTAATGGTCAGAGGATAGTACTTTCAAGAGAATCTGATACAATGATTAACCCTTTAGACCTAATGGGGCACGACTATCAAGAAAAGAGATTAGCTTTAATGGATTTGATGCCTGTAATGCTAGGAGAACTCACAGAGCCTCAAAAATCTTTTTTAGATAGAGCAATAACAGAAGCCTACGAGCTTGTTGGAATAACAAATGAACCTCAAACTTGGGGATATGAACCTCCTTTGCTTGAAGATTTGCTTAATGTTTTAAAAAGATACGAAAAGAAAGCAGTTAAGATTGAAGAGCCGACAATTAGGAGTTTGATAAATAGATTAGATATGTATGTGAATGGGGTATTTTCTTTTTTGAACAGAAAAACTGAAATAAATTTTAACAATAGACTAGTTTGCTTTGATGTTGGAAATTTGCCTAAGCAAGTTAAGCCTACTATGATGTTTCTCGTTCTAGATTATGTTTATATGAAAATGAAACAGGATTTAGAAAGAAAAGTTTTAGTTATTGATGAAGCTTGGTCACTATTATCTCGAACAGAAGACGCCTCTTATATATTTGAAATTGTTAAGACTTGCAGAAAATTTAATCTCGCCCTATTCTTAATAAATCAAGAAGTTGAAGGGATGATGGCTTCTGAAGCTGGAAAATCTGTTTTAGCAAATTCATCTTACACAATTTTAATGAGACAAAAACCAGCTGTTATAGAGCAAATTCAAGATGTTTTTCATCTAAGCAAATCAGAAAGAACTTCTTTGCTAACAGCAGGAGTTGGGGAAGGAATCTTAATCATGGATGACGAACATTCTGAAATAAAAATAGTTGCATCAGAAGAAGAGCATAAACAAATTACAACAAATGCAGACGAAATCTTGCTGAACAAAGAAAATCAAATCCTTACAAAGCCGAAACAAATTGAACCGATAAAGAATGTTGCGAAAAAGGCTTTAGCCAAGCAACATTCTGTTAATGTTGATGCTGAAAAAGGATTGTTTAAGCACAGGGAGTTAAATCTTGACGAAATTAAATATTTGATTAACAAAAAATACAGAGAATATTCGTTCTACAGCATTTTATCTAACAAAAAAGAAAGATATTTACTTAGACCACGATTTAATGAAAGCCCTCAACATTGTTTTTTAACTTTTGAAATAGCAGATTATTTGAAAAAGTTTACTCCGAAAGTCTTTTTGTATCAAACAAAAAAGCCAGACATAGTTTTTGAAATAAATAATCAAAAGTATGCAATTGAAATCGAGACTGGAAAGATTCTAAAAACAAATCACCAAAAAACAAAGTATAAATCTGAACTTCTAAATAAAGAATTCGGAAAAAATTGGTTTTTTGTTGTAACAGATAGAAATTTGGTTTTAAATTATTCAAAATACGGGGAAACACTTGAAAAGAGAAATGTTACAAATAAACTTCTTCAAATTGTTAAAAATAAATCTACTGACAACAGGCTGTCAGTAACTATTTCACCTAAAAAAGAAGCCATACCGTCTATAAAAAGACCAAAAAAGGCTATTTTGTCAGTCGCCATAATAGATAAATCCAAAGTATTGAAAGGAGGTGCTATTAAATATGGAAAAGAAAGAAAATTATACTGGGAAAGCTGAACAGCAGTCAAGACAGCCCATTATTGAAAGTTTTATTTCTGTTAGTGCAGATAAAAAATGGATTATGCACAAGACAATTATCACAGATATAAAACCAGTAAGTTACATGGAAAAAGTTTTGGCTATTACTAAAAAAGCTTAAACCTGAAAATGGGAAAAAAGAGGCGATAAAATTAAATTAATGCATGGAGGTTAAAATGATAAAAGAATTTGAAAATGGGGATATTCTTGTTTGTGATAAAAATAAAGCTGTTCCAAAAATACTCATAACAATTAGAATGGAGAATGATGGTTATTGGCATTTATACAGAGAAATTTGCATGATTCAAAATAGAGAAGATGCAATAAAGGAAGCAAAGGATAATATAAAATTAATAAAATACGAAGGTGAATAAATAGAAATAAAAGAGGTGATTAGCTTAAGACTTCTTTTTTTATAATCTCAATCATTTTATTTATATCAACTTCTTGATTTAGTTTTAAAACAGAGGAAATTTCTTTTTGATTCAATCCTTCAGTTTTTGAGTCTAGCTTTTCAATAAATTCCCTAAACTCTTTTTCTTCGAATTGTGCAGATTCGTTTATTTTGATTAAAGCTAGTTTCAAAGTATTTTCATCAAAACTTAATTTTTTCTCCTTTAGAATAAAATAAATATCATAAATGTCTCTTACTGCGATATTTTTTCTGGTTACTAGAGCTCTAAATTTCTCTGCAAAATTCTCAGCTAAGTCAATTGCCTCTATTTTTATGCCTTCTTCAAGTATTGGTTTACCTAGGGCGTCTATAAACTCGTGATGAATTGGTCTAGTCTGGGTTTCGTTGTGCAATTTCTTTCTAAAAGAAATCTCTATCTTTATTTTCTGCACAGAATCATCTAAAACAGATTTATACTTAGCAATTATTTCTAACCCAACTATTCCTGGCTTTTCCTTGGATGTTAACATTTTCCATCCTTCACCTAGTTTCTTATTGGGTTCAATTCCAAGAGATGTAAGGATTTCAAAGAATACTCTTCTCAATTCATTAAGTTTTTTCTTTACCTCTGACTTAGACAAGTTCTTTACATCTTGATTATAAACAAAATCTAAATCCTCACTTAACCTATAGAAGCCTAAATAGCATTTATTCAAACAAGTTCCTCCCTTAAAGACCAGATGGGGTATTTTCTTTTCAGATAACTTATGTAATATTCTCGTTAGATGATAGTCCTTTTCTAACAAATCAATACGGAAACCAGTTTTATTACTAAGTTCAATTACTTCTTTTTTTAAATCAATCTCACTTTCCATTTTTTATTTAAAAGCTTAATTCCTGTTTTTTTTAAGCTGGTATAGTATTTTAATGTTCCTTTTTTATAAAGAAGCTGGTACAACTTAGGGTTATTTGTAATTAGTCCTACGAGTTTCATAACTTTTATGCTCCCATACACTATAGAATACTCAACAAGTTTCTGCTTATCATATTTTGATTCCTTTATTTTATCTAATATTTCTTGCAAAGGGGCAACATAGTGATAGTTTTCTAAAACATCGATTATTGTTCTTTCTTTATCAGAATAAGGGTATTTTGTCATAAAAATACCGAAAATCTTATCTTTTTTTAATTTGAAGAATTTGATATTGAAACCAAGAAGCTTTTTGTCTCCAGAGTATTTTGTATTATATACAAAAAGCCTGTTGGGAATTTGCTCAGTAAATCCATGTAAATTGAATGCATTATATAAACCAAAATAGTAATTATCTTTTATCAAATAAGCCACAACCTCCATGTCTGATAGCTGAGGTACTTTGTTAATTGAAGAAATCGGAATAACAGCATAAACTCCTTTCTGGATAGAGACGAGCCTTTTCTTTCTTTGCAATCTTGCTATTAAATCAGTTATATCTTTAGCTCCTACATACTCTCTTATTAACTTAATTAGCTCCTCTCGTCTAATTATCTGCGTCTTTTTATATTCCAGAATAGATAAAAGTCTTTCTTCTAGTGGACCGATTCCAGTGTTTTTTATTGTTTTTTCCATTTTCGTAAATACTGCTAGTAACAGTATAATCTAAAACAATAAAAACAGGTATTTAAACGTTTCTACGAATAATCTATTAATTTAGAATCAGGGAAAACCATTTTTTAACTATTTTAATAATATAATTTTTATTAAAAAATGGTTTTCCCTGTATTTAAGTATTTATATAATTAGAAATATAGTTTAAAATCAAAAATTTAATCCTTTCGACCCCAAATCCTCTCATCTTCTTGGTATTTCTAATTAACTAGTCGCCTGATTGTCTTTTAGCTCCTTTGCATTTTACTTTTCATTTATCCATCTTCAACATCTTAACAATTCCTTGCTTAGTTTTATTCCTTCTTTCCAAATCTAAACAATCGTAGACTTTCATCAATAGCCTTTTTCTTAGAAGATTCTCTGTTGTTTTATTCTTCTTCTTTGTTTTTCCCTCTTTCAATGATTTTGTTTTTCTCATTCCCTAAACTTCCAAAATTTTAGATTTTTCCCTTTCAGGTCGCTGAAAATTACAGGAGTAAGCTCGTAATTTCTCTAAAAATGTAAAAATTCGTCGTTTCAAGTCGGTCATGAAAAACAAAATTCGTACATTGAAAGGAGGTTTAAAATGGCAGAACAAGAATTAGCAAAACAAATAGAAGTTATTTCTTCTATTAAAGAAAAAAGACCTGAATTGATGAACAATTGCTACGTAGTAGGTTTATGGATTTGGGCAGAATTCCCTGCAAAACCAAGCCAAGAAGAAATATCTCTTCTTAAGGAACTAGGTTTCAGATGGAATCCTAAACGAAAAGTTTGGCAAAATGCTTGCGGAGTCACAAGAAGACAATCCACAGGCGACCCAAGAGCTAAATACCAAGTATCTAGACTCGAGGATTAAGGGGAGGTCGAAAGACCTTCTTTTTTATTTTAATGTTTTATCAACAATCATTCCTATTAAAACCCCTATAATTGCCCCAGCAATTCCAAATCCTATAAATCCTTCAAAACCGTAATTAATTGCCCCCACTATAGCTCCAACAATAGCGCCAATTAAGCCGAAAATAGCCTTATACTTCATTTTTAACCTCCTTTATTATTTTTAATATGAAAAATATTAATGCACCTATTATAATTATTATTAAAAAAGTGGATAAATAATCAATTTCTGTTTCTGTTTTACTTTCATTTTGATAGGAAGTTAGACTTTGATTTAAATTTCCATAAATTGAAGAATTTAAATTCATTGCTGAATTATATTTTGATATTTGGATTAGATATCTCGTTTCTTCCAAGTTATTTTTAGCATTATTTAGATAAAAGCGAGACTCATTATAATCAATATTTGGTTCATAAAATAAACTAGTCAGAAATTCAGTAAATCTGCTTGGAATTTGATTGCTAATATTTGTATACTTCTCATTAAGAGAATAATAAACCATTATCGAAAGAGCTCTTTTTTCTGAAAATCTTTTTTGAGCATTATTGGATAAGGTAAAACCATTAGGATTTTCTAAGAAAGTTTTTTCGATATTTAATTTACCATCTACTCTTTTTGCGGCCTCATAGGTTGTTTCTTTTATATCCACTCTAGCAGATAGATTGCCTTTTGATAAATCCTTTCCCCAATCCCATAATCCAGAAATAGCATTTCCTGCCTTATTAAGGGACCCTTTTATTTTTTGCCCAAGTGAATTAATGACTTCTTTTAATAATATATCCGCTTCTTGCATACAATTATATGTCTCAGAGCAAATTCCATAATATGTAGTCCCAGATTCTATACTTTGAAGATTATTATAACATTCTGCGACTTTAAAAAATGCCTCATTCTCGTGTTTAGAGAGTCCGCTACATCCTACTCCTACAACAAAAACCCCTATTTCAAATTCTGAAATAAACCCCGTTAGTGTTCCTCCTGCCTTTATTATGGTATAAATCTTTTGGTAATTTTTAGGCGCATATTTAACAACTTTGTCAGAAGCTTTAACGGCTAAATTTCTTGATTGTTCTGGAAGCTTATCTGAAAAATAAGAACAAACATCTACGGAATTTGGAAAATAATTAGTAGGAATTAATTTTTTATTTCTTATGGCCATTCTAGCAAAATCAATATCGAAAGATTCTTGAAGATCTATTTGCGAAAGCTCTTTCTTATTTTGAACATCAAAAGGTAAAAACACACAGGAATTTCCCTTGCAACAATTATATATAGAAATAAAAGAAAGTTGATTATTTGAATTTGTATAAAAGAAAGAATCAGAAATTGTACAATTTTCTCCATCATTATTAAACTCATCTAAATATTCATTAGGGTTAATTTGCTGGGCAGAGATAAATTCCATTAATAGAATTAGGAAAAACATTAACAATACAAATTTACTCTCTTTCATCATAAGAGATTTTACTTTTGCGAACTTTAAAGAATTATCTATTGTCAAATAGAATTTATGTTTTGAGTGATAGGGGCTACTTAGTATCTTTCAGTATTTTAATCAACTTCAATAAAAGATATGCTACAAACAAAGTTTGAGATTCATTAATTCTAAATGAGTCAAATCTTCCGTGCAACAATTCATTCCTTAAATTTGCCTGGTCATTATCAACGAGCATAACTTTTAAGGATTTTTGAAAATCTAAGCCTATTAATCCTTCTACATCTTTATTTGTTAGTAATCCCTCAAGCATAATCCCTCTAAAAAACTTTATCTTTTGTTGGCTTAATACTACTTCAATTTTTCCTGCCTTTTTTATTATTAATCTTAATACTTCTTCGAAATATGGCATAATAATATGCAAACCTGCGATAAAATCCCTATGCTCTCCGAAGATATAACTAAATCCAGTCTTTAATGATTGTTTCATATTCTTTAATTCATCTTGAGCAATCAAAGTCTCTATTGTTTTAAGAATATTGATATCTTTCTCTTTTTTTAAAGATTCAACAGTAATTCTACACATAACTTCTCCTATTTTTAAACCCAACAAAATATTCCTTCTTGTTTGATAATCAAAAACATCTTCTTCTGCGGTGATGCTCATAATTGGTTCTTCTGCATTATAAACAGCAACAGGAATGATAAACTGAAGGGGAAATTCTTTTCTTTGATTTTCAGTTTGTTCTTTTGTCTTATCATATTTGGGTAATAAATAAGAGTCATTTATGAAAGATAGCAGTAAATCTTTATTCTGAGATTTTAGATAATCCAAATATTTATCTGTTTGTTCTTTGGTTATCTCTATTTCTGTTTGAAATTTCTTATAATTAATTTTAGAGTTAGTCTCCTTTATTTTTAATATCAATTCGTTCATTTTTCCTTGGAGAACGTCTTTTTTATCGGCATAGGAACTTTGCATAGTCTTATATTTTTTAACTGCATCGTTATAAAAAGAGGATTTTATTAAAGGGTCTTCTCTTGCTTCTGCTTCAGATAAGAAAGACTCAACTAGTTTACTATCTAGTTCGTATTCGTTTTCAGTTTTGTAATTTAATAAAATACCGATATGACTTCTTATAAAATGATTACTCTTATTTTTATCTTTATTTTCTGCAAATTCTTTTTCCAATTCTCCAATAATTTCTTTTATCGCTTCCACGCTTTCCTTTTTAATCTGCTCGTTATCGTCAAAGAGGTTAATATATTTAGATTCCACTTCTAAAAATTCTAAATGCCATCTCTTCTCTCCTGAAGCTATAACTGTTTTTATGTTTTTGTGAAGTGATTCCAAAACTTCTTTTGCCATATCGTTCTTACCGAATGAAATGCTTAATTTCAATGCAAACTCATAAGCAAAAGGAGCTAATTCATAATACTCCTTGTTATATTTTTCATCTTGAATATATTTTTCTGCACATTTTTTCCAATTTTCAACTGACTTTTTCATCCAGTCTAATTTATCCTGCCCAGAAGAGAACACCATAACTGCAAAAGCATATCTCGCTTTAGCAAGACTACTTTCAGTTTCGGAGTATCTCTTTTTATAATAATCTGTCGATTCGCTTTTCCATTCGCAAAAGGGAGGATTTATTATTGGTTTGAAATTATTATTTTCTAATAAATAAGCCCATTTATTGCTAATCTCAATAACTTCTTTTTCTTGATAAACTCCTCGATGCCCAAAAGCCCTATTCAGTAGGCCTATTTCCCATAAAATTTCTTTCTTAATATCCTCTGAATTATTTTCTTGGGCAGATTTGAAAACATCAGATAGTTCTCGTTCTATCTCAAAAGGATACATCCTTTCGTATTTTGCATTCATTATCTGTTTTATTCTTTCTCTTATTTGTTCTTTATAATCTACCATTATCTTTACACCACCCAATAAATTGACCTAGATATTTTATACTTTCAATAAATGAATTGTAAATGTTAAATGTTCGTCTATGATAATGAATTATATTATTCCTTATGTCCACAAAATTATTTAACGGGGTCTCAATCCCATTTAGATGCCCCTGACTGTTTAATTCTCTAACTAACTGACCCAGAGTTTTGTCATCATGATATACAGAATTTTGCATTTCATATATATGTGCCAATCTGTTTTCAACAAGTAAAGACATTAAGGATATTGCCCCAATATACAATGAATCGTCGTTAAGGAATAATGCATGATTTGACTTTTTTATTAATCCAAAAATCATGACTTTTAGTTGAATATTTAGTCCACTAAGAATAGTAAATGTTCTTCCGAAAGAACAAAAATCTTCCATGAGTAAATTGAATATATTCTGGATGTATAATTCGTTTGTTTTTGTATTTCTACAGGAGATTTCTTCTGGAGATGAAAATATTGTAGGATTACTAGAATTCAAAGTAGATATTTCGGACTTCAATGGAGCTAAAATAGAAGTATCCAACGAAAAAAGCTTTAATTCAAAGGTATTTTCATTCAAAAGCTCAATCTCAATAAGCAGAGTGTCGCTTAAAATTATTAATTGATTTAAGTTATTGAAATTAAATACTTTAGTTTCCCATGGCTTTAAAAAAATACTTTTTACTCCTTCATAATCTATCGTTATATTGGATTTTAAATTAGAATTTTTTTCCAGAAGTTTAGATATTTTTAATAGTAGGTTAAAAAATTGAGGTTTATATTGAGCATTTATTTTTGTTATTTCATCAGCAAGCCATTCATCAGGAATAGAGTCTCTTAAACCAGAGTAATTTACTCTAAATAAAATCCCGTTTAACTGGGTAGTATTTGGATTTGAAAGATAATTTTTAATTTCTGCGTCATTCATTTTTTATTCCTTTTTCACAACATTGATTTCTTTTGAAGTTAATTCATAGAATTAGAAAATAATTTTAGTTTTTGTATTCTCTAAAATTCTTTTCTAATTCTTCAAAGGTCGAAGGATGATATTTATCAAAACTTTCTTCGTCTACATATACGAAATCGTATTTTACTCTTTTCTGTGCCTTGTTTAAGTCTTCACACCATTGTTTTAACCTCTGTGTTTTGAGGGGAACATCTAAGTCTTCTCTGCCCTTTGTCTCTATAATGAAAACTTCTTTTTCATTCTTCTTGACTACAAAATCAGGATAATAATCCGATATATTTCCATCCGCATTTTTATAATCTATCTTAAAATGAACACTAAAATAATTCTTAACATATGAGATTATATCCTCACAATTTTCTAAGAAATTTGCGAATCTTAGTTCTAAGTGGCTATCTCCAATTATTTTATTAAATACACTCTTTCTTGGAACCAAATATCCCTGATCTTTTACTACGAAAGGTCGGCATTTACTTATTTTTATATAGTTTCTAATTTCAGAATCTCCTTTGTCTCTGATTGTTAAGTTATTGATTTCTTTTTTGAATGTTTCTACTATTGTTCGAGTAGCTTCTATTTCAGATAAATTTCTTAATGTGTTTAAATCCTCTAGGTTTACTTGTTTATCGAATAGTTCATTTTGAATAAAATATTTAACCTTTTCATATAAAATATCATAACCACTAATTAGTCTAAGTTCTTTCATTATGTTTTGAGTAAAGAACCCCACAGCCCCCTGAAAGTTGATAATAGAATTTGTGTCTAAAATAGTTTTATGATGCACCTCGCTCTCTTCCTCCTCTTTATTTACTACATATTTGAATAAGATTTCTTTCTTTTCTTCGTCAGAAAATTCCCTCAAGGATACTCTCTTGTGTTTAAATTTTGTTGCATCTAGTTCTGCCAAGTTCTTATATTCTCTAAATATTCTCGGAGTTAAAACTGGAATCTCAATATCTAATTTTTCAATATCTTTCTTTTTATTTTCTTGATCTACCTCAACAACAAGAGGAGTTTTTGCAGCGGTACCTTCTCCCATCTTTCTTTTTTCTAATTCAACTCCCTCACTCTTAATTGATTCAACAAATTCCATAAAGGCAGGAGTTCCAACAACGCTAACATACTCTTCAATGTCCTGCCCCCTAAACATCCTTCTTAAGCCTCTACCTAATGTTTGCTCTGGAAGAATATTGCTTTTGGAAGAATAAGCTCTTAAACCTACAATGGTGGTAACATTTTTTACATCCCATCCTTCTTTTAACATTAAAACAGAAACAATTGCCTTGTATTTACTTTCCATGCTATCAATATTATTCGCTGCTTTTCTTAATTCTTTCAATTCTTCAGCACTTTTTCCAGTCTGAGACTCTGCAATTTCCCCATTATTTTTTGTATGAATGACCAAGACTGCATCTTTTAGGTCCGCATAAGTTTCTTCTAGGTATTTTTTAACCTCATCACAATTTTTAGTGTCATCTGTCATAATAAAAAGAACTGGCTTTTTATTTGCCTTTATTTGAATATCATAAACCTTTTTCCACTCCTCATGACCTAAGTGAATAAAATCTCTATATTTTTCTGTAAAATTTGAACTTTTTATCTCATTTAGTTTTGCTCTACTTGCTTCATCTGGAACAAGAGGTGTTTTAACAACAGCCTGATAAATAGCTTCAACAAGAGGATAATCAGAAATAGTTTGAGCAAAAATTGCTCCATTTGCTTTTTTTGGTGTTGCGGTAGTATCTAGTTGCAAAGATAATTTGCTTCCCTTCTGCAAAAGCCTATTATGTATGTCCTCAAGCGATTTAAACCATGCTAATCTTTCATCATGAATATGGTGAGCTTCATCATTTAAAACTACTAATTCATCAACTTCTCGAACAATCTCGCTTAAATCAAGCTTGGATTCATTTGTTGGGCCTGTGGGTTTATCACCAAGAAAATAATCCATAGTATCATCATCATCTTCTGATGAAATTTTTGTTCTACTATCAAAAACCCTATGAATATTTGTTAAAAATATGTTTCCAACTTTTCTTACAATATTTACATCATCTTGAATATGTAATGTTAATTGAAAATCATCTTCCCAGTTTTGCCCTCCAAATCCATTTGATGGAAGAATTGGGTCTTCATGGAAAACTCTTAAGCCATCAAAATCTGCTCTTATTCTATCTAAAACTATAATATTTGGAGTGATTATTAAAAAGTTTCTTGCCAAATCAGAATCTTCTTCGTAAAGTTTATGGAAATAACTCCACGCTAAAATCAAACTCAATACTTTTGTTTTTCCCGAACCTGTAGCCATTTTAATAACAAACCTTCTCCATGTTTCGGCAAACATTCCTGTGGAAATTGCCCCCGAACTGTCGTATCTTAATAAATCATGTTTATCTTTTACTCCCACGACCTCATATAAATAAATCACAGATTCAACTGCTTCTCTTTGACAAAAATAATATTGAAAAAGAGAAATATCTCCTTCAGAATTTTCTACCGGATGTTCAGTTTCAAACCACCATCTTAAAAGAGATTTACTAGTTTCGCTTGCGCCTTCGTAATTTGACTCTCTCCATGTCTTTACTTCTTTCCTAATCTTATCTACCAATGGGGGAAGTAATTTTTCATAACCTTCTTTTCTTAATGCTTCATCTGCGGGGAACCATCTAATATCTGGATTTAATATTTCATGAGGAGATTTTGGAAAATCTTTGTGTAGTGCCATTATTTTTTCCCCTTCCTTATTTCAACTATTTTCATAGTATCGTTTCCAAAGATGTCCACTACTTTTATTGCTATCTTTCCTTTTTCACCTACTTTTCTAAATGGAGTCTTTAGCTCTAACTTTTGATTTTTCTTTGTTCTGAATGATTGCCATTCATTTTCAAAAATATAGTCGCCTGTCCATTTTTCTTCATATTCTTTCTTTAAATCTAACGTTCCTGTTTGTTCTTTTTGTTTTTCAATCTTAATTATTTCTTTCTTGCTTTCAAAATCAAAATCTACTGCCCAATAGTCTATCCAATCAGACCATTTTTTAACCAAGGGCTCTCTTGTTATAATTCCTTCTTTATCTTTCGAGACTTTGATAATATTTCCGTTATCTATAACGACTTTACTGGAATTGTTATTTAGGGTTTCCTCTGCTTCTTTGACAGAATATTGATTATAAAATACTGAAAAGTCTGCTAATTCAATAGCAACCTTGTCTCCCTCATAATGCGGAGTAACTTCTATATAGGAAACATCTGTGAAAACGACTTGATTTTTTTCAACTGCTCTTTTATCAAATACTTCTTTAGGAATTTGTTTTAATGCTAAGTCTACTCCTCTTTGCTTTGCTTCTTCTTGAATATGTGGAAATAATCCCATCTCAAACTCAAAAGCCAAAACATCTACTTTTGTAATTTTATTCTTAACAGCCTCTTCAATACATTCTTCAACAAATAATCTTCCAACTGGAAGGTTTATTGGACCTATGGCTACCATTCGACTTAACTTTTTCCCAGAAAAAGTATTGAATCCCTGAACTGCTTCTGCCCTGTAAGCATATAAAATTAGTTTAACAAACTCAGCTTCTTTTCTTACTAATTGTTTTTGTTTTTCTTCATCTCTTAAATTTGGATTAATACCCACGTAGTGTTGTCTTTCATATCTTCCAAGATTTAATATCTCAAATGCTCTGAAATCTTTTCCATCTTTTTTTAACTCTCTTTGAATATCAATCATTCTTTTTCTGGTTGTATGGATTGAGAACTTGCCTAAATCAGATCCAATCCATTTTCTACCTAACTTCTCAGCTACGGCAAGAGTGGTTCCAGAGCCACAAAAAAAATCACAAACGAGGTCTCCCTTCTCTGATGAAGATTCAATAACTCTTGTTAATAATGACTCTGATTTTTGAGTTGGATAATCCATATTCTCTGATGAAGTTTTCTGAACTGTATGAACATCGGTCCATATGTCATCCACTGCGACACCTTCTTTTTCTGTGATATATTGTTTTAGTTGGAGGTTCCCATTTTTATCCTTATAAATACGATTATCTTTCTTCATTTCTTCAATTGATTTTTGAGAATAATTTCTTAACATCTGTAATCTATATTTTCCACGACCATCGTTATCATCATATTTATACATCTTCAATGTATTTTCAGAATAATCTCTAAAGGGTATCTTAAATTTATTACCCTGAGGGGTTTTCGAATAGAACAGTATGCTGTTGCTTGTTTTAATAAAATGATTTTGCCCGCCAGAAACTCCTCTCGCCCCACTTGAACATCTCCAAGATATTTCATTCCTAAAACATTCCTTTCCAAAAACTTCGTCTAAAATTAATCTAATATAACTATTTACTCTCCAATCGCAATGAACGTAAATACTCCCATCTTCTGCTAATAAGTCTTTCATTAACATCAATCGCTCATATAGCATAGCGATAAAACTATCTGCTCCCTTCCCCCAAGTATCCCTGTAAGCTAATTCTTCTAAAACATTTGGTTGTTTTGTAAATTCATCATCTCCAATATTTATTTTCATAGAAAAATCCGCACCAACATCAAACGGAGGATCAATGTAAATTAGTTTTATTCCGCCTTGTTTCTCAATTTCTTCCTTTAATGGACCATTTTTTAACGAAGAAAGAACTAATTTATTATCTCCCCAAATTAATTTATTTATCCAGCCTTTTAATTGCCTTCCTCTATTATCTGTTGCAAAATCAAATAAACTAATTTGCTTTTCACCACCAGAATTTTCTTTTCTAGGTTCGTCCACTTGCTCAATTGTTTGAAAAGGAAGAACAATGTTTGAAACCTCTCCAGATTTCCCATTCCACACTAATTCGACTTCTCTTTTGTCTCCAAATAATAAAAATCTATATTCATCTGGCAAGGGGATTCCATTTGATAGGTGATTTGTTATGTCTCTAATTTCATTATCAGACAGAATTAATTTTGTTTTAGTTCCATATTTCGTCTTAATTTCTTTTTTGTCTACCATTATTTTAAAACTCCTATCTGTTTTAGCATGTTTATTCTTTTTTCATGCTCTTCAGGCGTTATCTCTTCTTTCTTTGCATTTTCTTCTCTTTTTCGTAATTCTTCCGCAATTTGTCTTTGCCTATTTTCTATTTCAACCAATCCAGCCCTTCTTCTTAGTGGTGCAACTGCCATGTTTTTATCTAATTTCGCTCCTTTTTAATTCTTCCCTACAACCCCCTTCAATTTATCCATCACCACAATCATAGCTTCTGTATCTAAACCGCAATATTTCTTCAAGCCATCTCTTACCTTTTTAATTTCTTCCTTTGTTGCCCTTGTCCCGTCAATTTTGCCATGAGTAATATAGGCATATTGCAAAGAAGCTTGCCCACCATTTGCAATTTCAAGACCTTTATACGATAAATTAGTCAAAGCGGGTAAAACATATTTAATAGAAGCAGAACCCTCTTGTTTTCTGTCATAATAATCAAAATTTCTAAATGGAATTAATAAATCTCTCATTCTTTCATTGATGCTCAATAATTCCTGTGCATCTAAAGGATATAATTCCGCAAGCTCTTTTAATCTAGTTTGTTCAAATGCTTGATTGTAAACAATTACCGAACCAGATTTTCCTAATTTTCTTTTTATAGCATTGACAAATTTCTTTCTTGGGTCTTTTGAACCCGATGCAATAAAAGAATAATGAGTTTTCTTTCCGTTTTTATCAACCTTATGAAGAGAAAATTGGAAAGTAATTTGTTGGTAGGGTTTCAATCCAGAATAAAGAGGTATTGCTGTACTATAGGTTTCAAAATCTAAAAAATAAAGAGGGTATTCTAGGGTTTTGAAAAATTCAGAAATTGCCTGTTGATTTATATGCGGTTTATTTGTTTTCTCACATTGAAGTTGAATTAATTGTTTATCATTTAATTTTTCAATTGCTGGAATATCTTTAATGGCTAAAATATTCTTTTCAAATAATTCCCAAGACCTTTTTCCACCCCTATATAAATCAAAAACAGAATTTTCCTTTGGCAAGAATTTCCAGCACTCAATCTTTAATGGGCATTCATAAGGGTCATCGCATGACTGACTGATTTTACAAGTTAGTGGTTCTTTCCCGTCTATAACTTCAAGCATCCACCGAGCTCGTTCAGGAACTAATTTTATTTCATCTGCGACATTAATAGAAATATCTTCTTTAACAAATAATTTATCTAACTCAATTTCTCCTTGCCTAACATATTGATTATTTATATGCATCAAATAGCATTTATTTATTTTTAATCCAGCTTTTTCATAAACATATTTTTGAAAAGCAACATCTTGCAAATTAACATCTTTAACTTCAGTAGAAGACTTAACTTCAATAATATTCCATCCGTCTTTTGTCGGCTCCAAAATATCTGCTCTTGAGTATAGTCTGTCAACCATAAAAGCAGGCTCAAATAAAGGTTTATTTTCTTTCAGAAGTTTTTTAGTCTCTTCTAGATTGCCAATAAAATCTTCATCCTCAATGTCTATTCCATTAGGAAATAACTTTTTAGCTAATTCTCCGACAACATGACCTTCATCAAAAAGCTTTTGCTGTGCCTCATCAACTTCTGGCAATCTTGCCTTATCATTTACAGAAACCCAAAGAAGTCGTGGACATTGAATACCATTAAGATATTTTGATTTAGAGAGGAGCTTATTTGGCATGGCATAACCAGTAATATCCTTTTTAAAAAGATGTCTAATGAGTGGCTAGTGGTAAATCACAAATAATCTTTCTTCTCATCCAAGAAACCTTTTTCTTTCAAGTGTTTTACAACAGAAGTTCTAATTAAATCAGCATCAGAATATCTCGGATAGTATTTTTGTTTTCCTTTAACTCGCTTTTCCATTGCTTTCCAAACTTCATCTGGAAACTTTACTGTGATTACTTTTGAATATTTTATGACCATTTGTAGCTAAATGATAAGTCTTGATTGGTATATAAAACTTTTGATTTGTAATTTTAGTAATGATTGTAATCTTAGTAGTAAACGAAAACTTTATATAATAGTTATGTCTTGAAATTTAATACACCATGGCACTACACCGAGGTTTTTCTCGGGAAGGCTCATTAAGAAGCCATGAGGTGATGATTCTGAGTTGCAACCATGTAAACACTCAAAAAAGATGGCCTGATACCTTTCATGAATAGCCATGAAACATCAGAAGCTTTAATTCCAAAAAAAGTAATAGAGGCTACTGGTAAATTAGCTTATGATGAAAAAGTCGGGGCATGGAGTGTTCTTAGATTGAAATCTGAATTCTATACAAGCTTCTATCAACTTAAAGAGAAAACTACAAAATTTTTATATAAGTTGCACTATTATCATGAATACGAAGAACTAGAAGCAAAGATAAAAGAATTGAAAAAGAAAAATTCTCCACCTCCTGCATTATTATTCTTCTATAAGGATAAAGGGAAAGAGTAATTAAGTGTAATCAGTTAGATTTATTCAAATCTCTTTTTGTTGATTTGTTTACTCCAACTTTAATACAATTATCTAGAAAGATACAATCTTTACAAATAGATTTTATTGTTTTTTCATTTATTTTATCCATTGATAAATTAAAAATATCCCTAGCCTTATGAATTGAATTTTGTCTTAGTTTCAGAAATTTCGCAACCTTTCTATCTTGTGTAACTACCCATTTACCGATTTTTTTAGATTGTACACATTTGCCTTTGTGCTTGTGTGGGCATCGCATACATAAATCATCAAGCTCTCCAATCAAAATCTTTATTTTTATATCTGGATTTTTCCTTATGGCAACACAAATATTTTTCATATTCTCTGTAAAACTTTTATCGTACCCACCATGATAAAATCTGGGAATGCAACCTAAATGATGTGCTCTAATATTGATGGTATTCTTCATTTATATCAATAGAAAAGATTTGCTTATTAATCTTTCCAGCATCCTACCCACTTATAATAACAGGTTGCACCGCTTGCATCTTTGCCATAAATTCTTAGATTGTTCTAATTGTACAGCCTTGTAAAGTTTCTAATATGGCTTTCATTTGCTTCCTAATAGTATCATTCTCCTGTCTAAGAGTTTCCATTTCTACTTGCATTTTTGTTTTATCTTCTTTAGTAATCATATCTTCGTCATCTATTGAATCTCTTCTGCCCAAGAATTCAGAGTAATAGAAAATTTTATCTTCCCTTAGCCATCCGAATCTATACATCAAATCCTTATTAGATTTATAACGGTCTAACCAATAGCAAACAGAATTATGCCTAATGTCATAGAGTTTAAACTCTGATAATTTCCCTCTAGCCTTGGTCAGTAGGTCGTCATAAAATATCTTTTTCTTTTTTCCTGTTTTTGTCATTATCTCTCTTTCTGTTGGTTTGCCAAGAAGTCTTAAGACAGATATTTTTAGATGTTTGTTAAAAGTTGGCTGATTTATCCGCATAAGGTAATCATTGTTTTGCAAATTATTTAATTCAATATATTGCTTTATCATGGCAGAGCAATGTTTCAGTTTTATTGTTCTCTCAAAGGTCTTACTAACTTTTTCACCATTTCTTTTTTCTGGAATGTGTAACATAGTATAATCTTCTGAGAAGTCACATATTTTTATTTTCCAAGCTTCTTGTGGTCTTATCCCGCTATCATAGAGAAACATAATCAAAGCCCTATAATCTCCTCTAACGCTATCAATTAGTCTTTTCATTACTTCATGACCTAGATAAACCCAGCCAGGCTTATCGCCACGATGTGCTGACATACTCAAATCTTGAGTTATATCTTCTTTTGTTTTGTCTGTTCTTTTTAGCCAACCATATAAAACCTTAATATTTTTTATAACCTCTGCAACATCTTTATATGGTTCTCCATTCGCTTTTCTAATCTTGCCATCTTTCATATCTTTTAAAATCTGGAATAATTCTCTTTTAGAAATTGTCAAAATATCTTTTGAGGTTTTAGTAAAAAAAGAATCTAAACACCTACCAAGTCTTAATAGTGTAGCGGGTTTTCTTGCACCAGGCGAAGTTTTCGGAACATTAATCCCTAGCTCAAAATCTCCTAAAAATTCTATTAATAATTTTCTATTTGGAGTTTCATCACTTAGCTCCTTCTTGCATCTTTCCCATTCCTCGATTATTGTTTCTCCCATATTTCTTGTAATCAACTTTTGATTATAAGTCTTCGGGGGGATAGGAAAAAAACTATAATCCCCCCACCAGGAGTCGAACCGGGGTTTCGCGGGTTCTGTTGAACATCATATTCTAACGAATACAATCTTGTCACACTTCATTCTTTCTGCTTGGCAGAATGTCCATGCTAGTAATCTACAGCCACGCGCACTAACCGTTGTGCTATGAGGGGTTCAATTTCTATAACAAATTTGGTTTTTAAAGGTTTAGATTAATTTGCCTAAGAAAAAGTTGTTTTGCGAAATTAAAGTATTACTCAGAAGCCCAAGGAGTTCTTCTTCTTTCTATATTTGGACTTACTTGTTGAATGAAAAATCCATAAGGGTAATAGTCTCCTTCGTAAGGATATGTTCCTCTTCCTTGAATTACTCCTCCGTTAACAGTAGCTTCTATAACTTCATCAGGAGTGTTATCATAACTAAATGTAGTTAAAGAAATTTTATTGCCATTAACATTTCCTTTCAAATTTTGTAATGAGCCATAGGTATCATTTTGCTCATAAAATTCAAATTCAGTTTTACCTTCTATATTGGTACCGTACTGCTCAAGATAATACCATTCAAAACCCCAACGGTTATCTGGGCCAAACCACCCTCCTGTACTACCAGGGTCATACCATGTGCCCCTTACATCTGCAGTATCTGGCGAAACATATTGGCTGTCTCCTTCCTTCTCACAACCGGTTAAAAAAGAGCTAGCTACTCCGACACCAGTCGCTAAAATCAATCTCTGGGCTGATTTTTTTATTTTGCCTAATTTACCTGCCAATCCCATATTAAAAATAATCTAATAAACTATTTAACTCTTTCTCTAAAAATTTACTACTAGCTGAAAGTTTCTTATTAGTTCAAAAGCCAATATTTTTATACACGTAAATCGACAAATAATCATGCAATACTTTTTCGTCCTAGGTAGAAATCCTAAACTGTCGTATGCGGAGATTTACTCTTATTTGGAATCTCATGAAATAAAAATGGAGAAAATTTTGTTTGAGCAGAATTTCTTAATTATTTCAACTAGCGAAGAAATAACTTTGAATGTTCAAGACTTGGGGGGAACAATAAAGTTTGGGAAGATTTTGTATTCTGGAAAGCAAAAAGATTTTGAGAAATATTTTGACGGCTACTTTATGCCTGAAGAAAAGTTTACCTTTTCGGTTATGGGCAATTTAATAGACGAAACAGAAGAGAGTTTAATGAAGAAGTTCAAGAAAGAGAAATTAAAAGCACAAGTCAGGCATGTTCAGATAAGATTAAAGCTTCAGGAAGGAGAGAATATTGGAATTCAGAAAGCAGATGCGCAGTTTTTCTGTTATGAGATTGAGAAGAAGATTTATTTCGGAAGAGTTGAGCAAGAATACTCTAGTAAAGACGTAAAAGAAAGGGATATGAAAAAACCAATGAGAAGGGAGTCTTTAGCTATTTCTCCTAGGCTAGCGAAGATTTTGATAAATTTGTCTCAAACAAAAGAAGGAGACTTATTGCTAGATCCGTTTTGTGGGGTTGGAGGAATAATTCAGGAGGCACTTTTGAAAGGAATAAATTGTTTTGGTTGTGATAAAGATAGAGAAGCGATAATTGGGGCGAGACAGAATTTATCTTGGTTGACTGCTAACTATCAAATTAAAGCGAACTACCGTTTGTTAAATGCAGATTCTAAAAATCTTCCTGACTTAAAAGTTGATGGTGTTGCGACGGAACCAGCTTTGGGAGAACTTATTCGGAAAAAACTGGATGATAACAGTGCAAGAAATTTTGTTTCAGAATTTGAGTATTTAATTGTTCCAATTTTAAGAAGAGTAAGACAGATAAAAACTGAAAATGCAAAAATTGTTTTAACAATGCCTTCTATAAGAAATGTTTCTGTTGATTTAGAAAGACTTTGTAACGCAACCGGATTAAAAGTTCATCAAATTACTGAAATTGAGATGCCTATAAAAGAATTCAGAGAAGACCAGTATGTTTCTAGAGATATTGTTGTTTTGGAATAGGCGAAGATTTATAATACCTCATTTCTCTATATTTTTATGGGAGATTTTAGATCATTTGAGCGAGATAGAGGAGACAGAGATAGTCGACCTAGATTTGGCGGAAGAGGTAGAAACTTTTCTAGTGGTGGAAGAGGCCGAAGCTTTGGTGGTGGAAGAGACAGAAGAGACATGCCTGACTGTGATGCTGTTTGTGCTAAATGCGGAAAGAATTGTAAAGTTCCTTTTAAACCAACGGGAGATAAGCCAGTTTATTGCAGTGAGTGTTTTGGTGCGGGCGCAGGGGCAGCTAGAGATGGTTACAAGAGTCCTATTGCTTCAGTTGCAAGTTCAGGAATTACACAAGAGCAAATTAGAGAAATTAATAAAAAATTAGATAAAATTCTCGGTATTTTAAATTCTTTAGAGATGGTCGAAGAAGACGAAGAAGGCGAAACAGAAGAAGCTAAAAATGAAAGTGAAGATGTGATTGAAGCTGAGAAAGAGTAGAAAGGTGATGGCAAAGAATAGCCTAAGAATTCTAGATTAAAAATGACAGATTATTATTTAGAAGATAGAATTAGATTGGAAGGTCAACCAAAAAGATCAATTGGCGACTATGTTGAGTCTGAGGGTATTTTGGTCCCTAAAAGATTTAAGTCCTTAAATGATGCAAAAAAATCTGGAAGAGCAGGATTGGCAAGATTTGAACATTCTCAAGATTACGATGGCGCATCTAACCTTGGGCCGACAGGAAGTATAAATTTCCCTGATTCCTATTCTTTTAGTTCTCCATTTTCATTCGTGACTAACTTTAAAACAGAGAGTTTTGATTCCTCACGAGATATAGTAAGAACCATAAGAGAAGTTTGTTTCGGAGAGATGGCAGACTCTCTAAAAAGAGATAAACTAAGGACATATTGTAATTTGATGAATTTGAATTTTAATGATTTTATTAAACAAGCTAGCTTTTCTTTTTGGGAATTTATTCCGGGAATAAATATTGCAGTTGTAGCAGATAGTGCAATTGAAGGAAGAACGCATGTTGCATTACAAAAAACAGCAGGTGTGGGGTTTATCAATTATGCTGTAATAGAACCCGATGGAAGTCTGAGACTACCGCTTGCTTCTGATAAATTTATTTTTAAAGGAAATAGTATGAACGATTTAAAATATATACCCAATACAAGTTATTTTGCCAATCTCTCAGAAAGATTAGAGCAAATTACTAGAAGAGCAGTAAGCGTATATAACAAAACAAGAAGCTTGAGTAGGCTAGATAAAAATCATTCCTATATTATGGAAATGCAAGCAGACAACAATGGACAAATTCATCTTCTGCAAGTGCATAGAACTCGAGATATGGTAAAACCTACTTTTTTATTAGAAAGAGAACTTGGAAAAGATGAAATAGAAGCAGTTGACGTAAGAGGAGTTACTCTTCCGGGCGGGCAAGTTGCAAGAATAAATACTCTAGGGGGTGAGGGAGATTATTTCAAAGGAAATAGCTTACTTTATTTGGACGTACATAACGAAATATGCAGCAGAAAAAGAAAAGTGCAATGTATTTTACCTGGAGAAGACTTTTTAAGCATTATAGTTGCTCATGAAGGTAGATCTGACTTTTTTAAACCGGAATTATCATTAGTAGTTGATTACAGGAGATTGTTTACAAAGAAAGAATATGAAGAAGGCAATGCGTTTGCATCTGTACATGTTGTTGCAGATGGAAGACGTGCTATTATAAAAAGAATAGGTTAGCGTTTTTATATCTTCAGCTCTTCACCTAACGAGGGTATATAACTTTCTAATTTTTCTTTAGCTAAAGTTTTAGATAATGCAATTTGTTGATCTTCATCTCCGTGTGTTATAAAAACTTTTTTTGGTTTTGGAGCAAAATTCTTTAGCCATTTTAACAAACCAACTTTGTCCGCATGCGCAGAAAATCCCTCAATAGATTCTATTCTTGCTTTAACTTTAACTTCTCTTCCAAGTAGATGAATACTCTTCGAACCCTTTTTAATCCAATAGCCCAAAGTTCCATCAACTTGAAATCCAACAAATAGTAAAGTATTTTTATCATCTTCAATATTATTTGCAATATGATGTTTTATTCTACCAGCAGAACACATTCCATTTCCAGCAATAATTATACAAGGCTCACTAATACCATTAATATTTTTTGACTCTTCCCTACTTCTAGTCATAGTTAATTGCGGAAAACCAAAAACATCATTTGTTTCTTTGAATCTTTCTTGAACATCTGTGTTGTAATATTTCATAAACTTTCTAAAAACATCTGTGGATTTTATTGCCATTGGAGAATCCAAAAAAACAGGCATCTTTGGAACGGTTCCATTTTCCATAAACTGCCCGATATAGTAAAGCAGCTCTTGAGTTCTTTCAACTGCAAAAGAAGGAATCATAATCTTTCCTCCTCGCTTATATGTTTCATTAATAACTCTTGCTAGCTCTCTTTTTCTTCTATCAATCGGATCATGCAATCTGTCTCCGTAAGTTGATTCCATAAAAATGTAATCTGCTTTTTGTATCGGCGTTCCATTTCTAACTAAAATAGAATTTTCTTGACCCAAATCTCCAGAAAAAACAACAATTCTATCTTTCCCATTTTCTCTTACACTTAATTGTATTGAAGCTGAACCTAAAATATGACCGGCGTCGTAAAACTTAGCATAAACATTCTTAGTTGCCCTAATAGTTTCTTCATATTTTACTGTAACAAAAAGTTTCATAGCATCATTAACGTCCGCAGGAGTATAAATTGGTTTTCTAGGTGGAAGATTTTCTTCAGCTCGTCTTTTGTTTTCGTTTTTAGTGTCTTCATCTGCAATATGCGCAGAATCTGCCATGATTATAAACGCTAAAGCCTTCGTCGCATCAGTGCAATAAATTCTTCCCCTAAATCCTAGCTTAACTAAAAGGGGGATTCTACCACAATGATCTAAATGTGCATGGGTCAATAACAAGGCCTTATACTTTCGAGGACTAAACCCAAATTTTTCATAATTTAGTCTCTCTAAATCTTTTCCACCCTGAAACATTCCACAGTCAATAAGAATCTGTTCATTTTCTGCAGTTAAACTATAGCACGAGCCAGTAACCTCTTTCGCAGCACCAAAAACTTTTATTTCCATACAACCTCTGAATTATAAAGAAATGTCTGTTTAATAATTAATTGGTTTGATATTTCACAGACTAGTTTTCCCCTCTAAAAATTCTTTATCTAACTTTCTGAATAGCTCTTTAACACTAATAATTCCATCTTCCTCACATCTCCAGGCATTTGCGCCCACAAAAACAAAACCATTATCGAACTTTCCTTGTGATGCTTCTACAAGTGCCTGAGCAATGCAATACGGAGATTCATTCTGCTTGCAAGGAATAAGGCAATAATATGGACAATCGACCGGATGTCTTTGGCCGGCATTTACTTCGTCTAAGAATTTGTTTCTAATTGCTCTTCCAGGTTTACCAACCGGGCTATCAATTATTACTATATCTTCTTTTTTGCAGCCCAAATAATTTAGTTTAAATCTTATATCTGCGTCGCATTCATGTGTAGTTACAAAACGAGTTGCCATTTGAACCCCTGATGCACCAAGTTCTAAAAATTTTCCAATGTCCCCTCCATAATAAATTCCTCCTGCTGCGATTACTGGAATTCCCTCTGCTATTTCCACAACTTCAGGAATAAGTTTTTCTAACGAAAAATTAGGATCAAAAATTTCATTGGGCTTGAATCCGAGATGACCGCCGGCCATAGGGCCTTCGACAATAATTGCTGCCGGCCTATATCCATCATAGTTTCTTTTCCAATATTTAAGTATGAGGCTTGCACTTCTTGCTGAAGACGCGATTGGAATTAAATTTACATTTGGATTATTTCTAACATAACTAGGCAAGTCAAGTGGCGGGGCTGCACCAGAAATTATGTACTCAATTCCCGACTCTACAGCTGTTTCTACAAGAGACTGATAATTTGTAAGGGGCCGCATAATATTTACTCCGAGCGCACCATTGCCATTCATTTTGCTTTTTGCGAGTTCTATCTCTTCTCTAAGCGCTTGCGCACTAGCCACCTCATATCCTCCAGGACACTTTCTTGATGCATTTAATCCGACAGACGCGATAATACCTAAACCGCCTTCGTTCGCTACTGCAGATGCAAGATTCGCGCCAGAAATAGCCACGCCCATTGCTCCCTGAAATAATTTAAACTTTCTTCCGCCTACTTCCACCAAAGGAATATGCCAGTCATCCATCTAATAAGAGACGCTATAGAACTTTTAAATATTTATATGATCAAACAGATAGCTCGTCTTACTGTTAGTTAATTGAGAAAATAGCTTTTTCAAATATCTTCTTTTTTCGATTGAGGATTGTCTTCCAATTCTTTCACAAATTCAGAAATCTCTTTTGCGGCGTCGGCATTTACAGAAATAGAATCGATTCCCTTTTTTACTAAGTACTCAACCATCCCCTTATCACTACCTGCTTGGCCGCAAATTGAAGTTTCTACTTTAAATTCTTTGCAAGTATTTATTACTCTTGCTAATTGTTTCAGAACTGCGGGGCTTGTCTCCTTATATAAATATTGAACTAAATCATTTCCTCTGTCAATTGCAAGAGTGTATTGAGTCAAATCATTTGTTCCGAATGAGATGAAGTTAATTCCTTGCTCGCACAATTCTCGGATTATTATCGATGCTGCAGGAGTTTCTACCATAATTCCCCATTTTATATTTTGAGTGTTGAGCATGTGCAAATCACTTAGATATTTCTTTGCAGCTTGAACTTCTTCAAGAGAAATTATTTGAGGGAACATTATTCCAAATTTGTGTCCTTTATCTGCAAGATCTTTGATTGCCATAAGTTCTGCTTTGAAAATCTTTGGATGTTTAAGCGAAAATCTAATTCCGTGCAAACCGAGCATAGGATTTCTCTCTATTTCTTTGGGTGCACCTTCTAAATGAGAATATTCGTCTGTTCTGATGTCTGAAGTTCTAACCCACATTTCCTTTCCTATAAAATTTTCTGCAATTTTCTCAAATCCTTTCTTAAGCATTTCTTTGTAGTCGTTTAGTGTGTCATTCGTTTCATAATATAATGGGTGTTTACCGTTTGAAGCAATTATTCCTTCAATTCTAACTAGGCCTACTCCGTGAGCTTTTGTTTTTGCGGCTCTTTCTGCAAACTCGGGCAAGTCAACTAAAACTTTTATTTTGGTTTTTGTTTCAACAATCGGTAAGACTTCAACACTTTTGCTTTGCGCTTTTCCTAAAAAGACTTTTCCGTGATAACCATCGACGGTAACTTCTTGTCCATCTTCTAGCACAGATGTTGCGGTTTCGGTTCCAACAACCGCAGGAATACCCATTTCACGAGAAACAATTGCGGCGTGAGCAGTGATTCCACCTTCATCTGTAACAATCGCGGCAGCTTTCTGCATCGCAACAACCATATCAGGGTTTGTCATTTGGGTAACCAAAATGTCTCCTTTCTTTATTTTGTCTAAATCTTCCATTAATCTTATTATTCTAACTGGGCCGGAACCAATTCCCGGGCTTGCGGCTAAACCAGAAACTAAAATTTTTCCTTCTAGTTGTTCAGAATTAACTCTTTCTTTAAGGGTTGTAATCGCCCTAGTTTGCACGATATAAATTGTTCCGCTCTCAATCGCAAATTCTATGTCTTGAGGATGTTTGTAATGCTCTTCTAGTTTTATTGCATATTCTGCAAGTTCTTTTATTTCAGAAGTTCGTAAAACTTTTTGCTTGGATTTCTCATCATTTAGTGTTATTGTTTTTGTGGCACCAGAAGAGTCTCTAACTATTGCAATTTTCTTGTCATTAATTCTCTCGCTTACAATATCCAAGTCTTTTGTAACAATATAATCATCTGGCTTAATTCTCCCCGAAACAATTCCTTCTCCTTGGCCAAAAACAGCTTCTATTAAAATATTTTCTTGCTTAACAGGGTCAACTGAAAACATAACCCCGGATTTGTCTGAATTAATCATTCTTTGAACAACTGCTGCAATTCCAACTCTTGCATTAAATCCTTTTTTTAGTCTGTAATAAATCGCACGAGCAGTGAATGCAGAAGCAAAAACTTTTTTCACAGCTTCAATAACTTCATCCTTTCCTTTAATATTTATAAAACTGTCCTGTTGTCCTGCAAATGAAGCGTCTTTCAAATCTTCTGCTGTTGCTGAACTTCTAACAGCGACGAAAACTGGCTCTCTTGCGGTTCGCATAATTGCAAGAGCATTTGGAGAATTTTTCATTTCACCAAAATCAATATTAAAATTATCGTAGGCTTCGAGAATTTCTTGTTTTAAATCATTGGGCATTGGTGTTTCAATAACTAAATTTCTTATTTCTTCTGCCTTTTTAGTTAGCTGTGCTGTGTCTTCTAGTTTAATTTTAGAAAGTAAATGATCTATTTTTTCAATTAGACCTGTTGTGCCTAAAAAATGTTCATGAGCTTTAGTTGTAACGACGAATGCAGGAGGAACTGGGAATTTTGAATTGTACATTTCTCCTAGATTGGCTCCTTTTCCGCCAGCAATTGGAACACTATCCTTAGAAAGCTCAGTTAACCAAGCTACAAACCCCTTTTCCATATTCTATTAAAATGATTTGGATATTTAAAGGTTTGCTAGAATTACATTACTTTGCTTCCGTTTTCAATTCCTTTTTCTGGAGAAAGTAAAATTACTTTTGTTTCTTCTGTGTTCGCAGCAGCTAGAAGCATTCCCTGTGACTCTTGTCCTTTCATCTTTCGGTATTCTAGGTTTACAATTACAATAATTTGTTTTTCAGCTAATTCTTCTTTTTTATAATATTTTTTTACTCCTGCTAGAATTGTTCTTTGCCCAATTTCTTTTCCTAAATCAACGGTTAGTTTGAATAATTTGTCTGCGCCCTCGATGTCTTCGATTTTTTTTATTGTTCCTACTCTTAAATCGAGTTTTGCAAAATCGTCGTATTTTATCATATCTGCCATTGTTGCTACTCCGACTATTTTAGTTTCTTGAGGTTTATTAATATTTTGTTTTTGTTTAAATAATTCGGATATATCGTGCGTGTCAGAAGCTATTTTTCTAAAACTTGCTAAGGATTCTTCTGTGATTTTTTCAAATAAGATTTCTGGCTCATTTACTTTATGTCCTGAGGGGATTGTTATTTCAGGAGCAGTTTCCCAAATGTCCGGAGAGGTTACTTTGCCAGATAAATTTAATTGTTTCCAGACTTTTTGTGCAGTATTAGGTAAAAATGGTGCAGACAAAATTGCTAAAGTTCTACATAAATTTGCACAATTATATAATATTTTTTTTGTTTTCTCAACATCTATTTTTACTGTATCCCACGGTTTTGTATCGTCAAAATATTTGTTTCCTTCATTTGACAAAAGAAGTATTTCCAAAAACGCATCTCTAATTTTAGAATTTTCTAGTAGTTCAGTTATTTTTTTCGATTTTTCTTTTATTCCAGAATATAGTTTTTTGTCTAAACTTGTTAATTCTGAATCTTTAGGTTTTATTATTTCTCCACCTAGCCGCTTAGAGATAAAATTTACCGTCCTATTAATTAAGTTTCCAAAGTTTCCAATAATGTCTGCGTTAACCCTTCGTTGGAAATCTTCCCATTTAAATTCTGTGTCATCTGTTTCTGGAATGACGAAGGTTAAGTATGCTCTTAGTAAATCAACATCAATTCCTGCATCAGGAAGTTTTTCGCAGAACACTCCTCTCTTTTGGCTTTTGGAAAATTTTCCGCCTTCGTAGTTAAGATATTGTAAACCAATTACGTTATATGGTAAATTTAGCCCTCCTCTTGCGAGTAAAATTGCTGGCCAGAAGATTGTATGGAATGGAATATTATCTTTCCCTAAAAAATGATAAACTCGTGAATTTCCAGTCCAAAAAGAATCGTCTTTTGTAATTTCTCTTGCGAAAGAAACATAACCAATTGGAGCATCAAACCAAACATAAAAAACTTTGTCTTCGTAACCTTTTAATAACACGGGGACTCCATGCTTTAAATCTCTAGTTATACATCTTTCTTTCAATCCTTCTTTTATCCACCCAAGAGCTAAATTGCTAACCTGGGATCTCCAATTTTTTTGTTGTCTAATCCATTTTTCTAGTTGCGGACTTATTTTGTCTAATCTTAAAAAAAGATGTTTTGTTTCTCTAAGTTCTAAGCTACTTCCAGAAATCAATGATTTTGGATTTACCAACTGAGATGGATCAAGAACTGTTGTACATTTTTCACATTGGTCTCCATTTGCTTTTTCATAACCGCATTTTGGGCAAGTGCCAAGAATATATCTGTCTGGTAAAAATCTTTTTTCTTTTGGAGAATAAAACACTTTCATTTTTCCTTCTTTTATAAAACCATTATCATATATTTTTTTGAAAAATTCTTGTGTTGTTTGATAGTGTATTGGTTTCGGTGTTCTCGAAAAATTGTCATAAGAAATATTAAACCATTCATAGATTTTTTTATGTTCTGCATATAATTTATCGCCAAATGTTTTTACATCTACGCCACACTGTTCTGCTGCAATTTCAGTAGTTGAGCCGTGTTCGTCAGTTCCACCAACAAAAAGCGTTTCATATCCTTTTGCACGACAAAATCTTGCGAATATATCTGCAGGCAAGTGAGAACCAACTATGTGCCCTAGGTGAGGAATGTTATTAATATATGGTAATGCCGCGGTAACTAGCCTTTTTTCTTTAACAACTGCTTGCTTGACAATCCTTTCTTTTGCTTTCTTTTTCGATTTTGAAGGTTTCTTTGTTTTTGCTACGGTCTTTTTTTCCATGCTAGAATAAACAAAGCAGGTTATAAAAACGTAACTAATCAGGATTTTTAGGTCTTATAGCTATTATACAGTAGTTACAATAAAAAAGTTTATAAACAGCTTTTTATTGGAATTTTTATGTTAGAACTTACTCAAAAGCAGGGAATGTACCAACTATGCTGGCAAACATTAGCTCCGTCTCTGATGATTCTACAAGACTTAAGTGGAATTCTTCCCAATGAACTTGAAGAAAAATTAAAAGAAATTTTAGACGATTTAAAAACCAGAGAGCCAACTAAGCACGTAAGTGGAAACTTTTTCTTTAATCCTAGTTTTGCAAGTTACATAAGAAGCGAAAGATCACAAAATTTGGTTTTGTCTAATCCAAAATTAAAAGCAAGATGTAATGGCGATAGTATTACGGTAGAGAGAACATTTGATTACTTTTCTGCAAAAAGAGTTTTATCAAATTTTAAAAGCCCAAACGGCTCTCCGAAAAAACCTGAAAATTGTTTTACTAAGAAGTTGACAGATGAACTAGACTGGATTTATCAAAGACAACAAGAAATTGCTCAATATATTTTGGAGAAGCAAGCTGAAGCAATAACTTCTGGTAGGGTAGAAAGATTAGTTAAATTAACACAAGATGATGTTGGCAAAGCTATTGGGCTTCATGAAACCACGGTAAATAAATTACTTAAAGATGTTGCTATACAGGTTAAGGGGCATTCTCTTTATCTGGCTGATTTAATAACGCCTTTCCCAGAAGGCATCAAAGTAAGAAAAAAACTTATGGACCAAGCAAGAGCTTATGGCGGTTTTTACAAATTTTTTGAAAATCACTCTGATGAAGAAATAAGGGTAATTCTTGCACAGGAAGGAGTCGAAGTTCCAAGAAGGACTCTTTGTAAATATAAACAAGAAATTCTTGGAGGAGAGTTTGGAAAACCAAGAAGATGTGCTGATCATATAAAACCTGAACAGCATTGGTATTTAGACCGGCCTTTGAAAGAAGAAGATTTAGAGGCAATTGTTTTGGATAATTTAAGTCGTGAAGATTGCGAATGTCTTGCAACACCTAACGAAGATTGGAAAAACGCGGAATTAAGACAGACTAAAAAAGGATATGAATTTGCAAATTTACCAAATTTGCCAACTGCTAATCTTTTATTTTTTTATATTCATAAAAGTCGCGAATGCTCTGCTAACTCAGTTAGTGCAATTCGAGAGGAAATAGACCGGAGAGCAGAAAAAACAGGATATTCTGCAGAACACTTAGACTATTCTAGAAATTTGTAAAAATATAAAAAGCTAGCTACTTATGAAAATACAAGCAGAGTTAGTATATCGGTAGTATGGAGCCTTCCCAGGTGCGAAATAAGTTCGCTCATGTTTCCTAACGGAAAAAGGCTTCGAGGCGGGTTCAATTCCCGCACTCTGCATTTAAAAATAAAAAAAGAGCTATATTTCAAGCTCATATTCTTAACCGATCAAGATGCTTCTTTCGCCGTCATCTCTTTTTCTTGAGATGCTTCTACTTGTATCCATCAAAGGACCGTAAAGTGTTCTTGCTTGAGCTTCTGTAAAACCAAGGTTTGCCATTACACCTAAGTAATCGTCTGCTGTTAGTCTGCATCCAGGTTGCATTCCAAAGTGCAAGTATGTTTCGCTTGTGGATCTCTTGCCTTCAATCAGCTGTGTTAAAACTTTTCCTTGTGCGGGATATGTTTCGCAATATTCAGCAACTGCGTCTGACATAGATCTAGACTTTAGTCTATCATCTACTTCGATTCTTGCGTAAACTCTACTGCCTCGGAATTCGCCAGTTGGAAGCTTAATTGCATCTGCAATTTTTGGTTTCATTCTTTTTAGCTTTCCGTCTAAGCTTGATAGGGGTATATGCAATCTGTCTACTGCAACTAATTCAAGCAATTGTGTTTCTGTTGTATCTGCTATCATTTTGTTTTGTCTCCTTAATTTAGTTATTATCCTAAAGAACAATCAGTACATGAATTCATGAGGTGATAGTTGACACCACAAGTTTTATATATAAGATCTTTCTAAATTATTTATGGTATTTAAAAAATATGCCTTCAGAAGATATGACAAAAGTTATCCAATATTATTTGCAATTGAAAAAACAAGATTGAAAGAAATTCTTCCTAAAGATTCTCAAATAGAACATGTCGGAAGTACTGCTGTTAAAGGACTTGGCGGGAAGGGAATGATTGATATTGCTATTTCAGTTAATAAAAAAGAGCTAATAAAATATTTGAAAAATCTTGAAGAGAATGGTTATGTTTACAAGCCAAAATTTCCTGATAAAGAAAGAAAATATTTAGAAAGAAGAATTATAAAAAACGGTAAAGAAAGAAGAATACATTTGCATTTAACAAATAAAAATTCTTATGTCTGGAAAGAATTTTTAATTTTTAGAGATGTTTTAAGAAATAATGAGAAGATTAAAGAAGAATATTCTAGATTAAAGAAAAAAGCTCTTATTTATTCAAAGGGAGATGGTAAAAAATATCTCGAATATAAACAACCATTTATTAGAAAAATAATAGAGGAATATAAAAATGAGTATTCGTGAAAATTTAAAATCAGCCGGATTAACTGAAAATGAAGCAATAGTTTACGAAAAACTTCTAGAGTTGGGTTCTAAACCGATAGGTGTTATTTCTAAAAAAACAGGTTTACATAGGAGAGTTGTTTACGATGTTACAGACAGACTGATTCAGAAGGGTTTGATAGGTTATATTGTAGAAAATGGAAGAAAAATATTTAGCGCATCAAATCCTGAAAGGTTTAAGGAAATGATTAGAGAAAAAGAAAATGAAATCTCGCAAGCACTTCCTTTTATGATGGAATTGTTTAATTCTGCAAAAGAAAAACAAAAAGAAGATACTTTGTTTTTTAAAGGCAAAGAGGGCTTGAAATCAATTTTTGAAGACGAACTAAGCGAAGGAAAAGAATTATTTATTATGGGAGCATCTCCCGAAGCTTATGAAATATTTCCATTTTATTTCGGTTGGTTTGATAAAGCAAGAGTAAAGAAAAAGATGAAAGCGAAAATAATATTTGACAAACTAGATAAGCCAATTAAAATAAGTTTAGCTGAAGTTAGATATTTACCTGAAAAATATTCTTCTAATTTAGCAATAAATATTTATGGAGATAAGGTTGCGATAATTTTATGGAGTAAAGAGAATCCATTTGGAATTTTAATAAAAAACAAAGAAATTGCAGAAGGCTATAAAAAACAATTTGAAATGATGTGGAGAATGAGCAATAATTAGTGATCTAATAAAAACCATCCTGCATAAGCTCCGGCATTTTCTGCCATCCAAACTGAAAACTCTAATCCTTTTTTCTGAGGTTTAAAATTACCAGAAGCAATTACTTCTAAAATCCTTAGCTTATACTCTTCGCCGGGAGTCTTTCCGTAATCGGTCTTTCTAGAATTTAGTACTTCAACTTTCCAAACTACCCCAGATTCATGATAATATTTTACGTCTCTTTTTTTTGCTTCCATTATACTAATCTCCAACTATTTATTGTGCTTCCTGGCCAGCCCTCTTTTTCTATAGCTTCTCGATAATAGCTTTTGTAAGCTTTGAATCTTTTTCCAACTTGTGAAGGATGATGAGGGTTTGAATCAAAATAGTCTCTAATAATCTCGAGATGATATCTGCGACCCTCGCGGTCTCTTTCAGTTCTCAATACTCGGACATCCCACATACAATCTATTTCGTGACGTTCCCCATAAGAAAAATATTTCATTATACGTTTTTTTCTCATTCTATTTTTGTGCATCATTTAGTTTAGTTATCAAATCACTTAGAAAATCTCTATCTTCTAAAAGAATAGCTAATGCTTCTTTTCTTTCCGGCGCCTCTTCGTATGGGACTTTCTTCTCATCTAAAAATTGCCTAAATTCTAATACTATTTCAAGTCTTTCTGGATCTATTGCACTAATCGTATCTCCATATTGGTTATAAAGTAATTCAATTCTATGCGTTTGCTCATCTGGAAAAATACCCACCCTATATGCTTTGAGAAATATGTTTCCTCCATCTGTTTGGATTTTTCCATAACTTTCTGTTTCATTTTTATCAAATGCTTCTAAACCAAATGATTTTAGAAATTCTATTCTTTTCATAGTTCTTTTAATCTGCCATTGCTCATGCATTTTGCAAAACCTCCAAGCCCAAAGCCTCCGCTAATTTTTCGCTCAAAACATTTTCCCCCTTTGACCAAAGCATTGGTCTTCCAAATAATCCTCCGTGCCAATCAGAGCCGTACGTAACTAGCAAATTATGTTCTAAAGCGTATTTTCTGCACTGTTCATTTTGCCCATTAAAATTCGGTTGAATTTCCAAGCCATCCAATCCCTGATCTATAAGAACATCTAGCTCTTCTAAGTTTTCAATGTCTTTAAACGGATGCGCAATAATCGCGATTCCCCCCGCTTCATGTATAAAATCGATTGCTTTTTTCGGCGAGACTTCCGTTTCTTTATCGCTTACCGCTCTCTTTGATTTTTTTAGTAATTCAGAATATCCATCATAACTTAATGAGTATATATCATTTTTGAAGAAATATCTCTGACATTCTGCGTCTTGAGCAATCGTATAAAATATATTCATTTTTCCAAGTCTAGCATCTGGATTGGCTCTTTCAACTTTCTCCATTGTTATTGGAATTCCTTGTTCAGCCAGCAATTCTACTCGACTAGCGCAAACTCTTCTTTGAAATTCTGCACTTTTTCTAATAAATTCTTTATCCGCAGGATTTATATTTAAACCTAAAATATGATAATCTTCTGTACTTATTTCAATACCCGGAATTACGTGAATACCCCATTTTTTACCTGCTTCTATGGCCTCAGCAACACCTGCCATGTTATCATGATCTGTTATAGCGATATAGTCAAGCCCATTAAATCTTGCAAGCTTAATATTATCTTCAGGAGTTCCTATCCCATCCGAATAATGTGTATGTGTGTGAAAATCGATGTGTTTTTGTGTCATTTTCTATTCAATTCTGCCTCCAATTCAGAAACACGATTCCTAATTTTCTTATCAGCGTCTTCAGCATTACAAAGACCAATACCTGCACCCATGCTCCCTGGAGAAGAATAAGCGCAACTTCTAGAAAGTCCCAAGCTATTGCCCGATAATTCTACAGCTTTCTTAAGTAATCTCCTTGCAAAATTATATCTTGTAAGTTGTATTGCTATTTCTGCAGCATGAATTACCTCTTCAGCGTTTTGAGAGTGGGCATAACATCGCAATGCTTCATTTTTGTAGCCCATTCTTTCACTTAGAACGGCGTATTCTCTAGGGTATTGCTTTCTGAATTGTTTTAATGTTGGTTTTTTTGTTTCCATACTTACCTGAAGGAATAGAAACATTTATATATTTCCTATATAATTGATATAATTGATATAAAAGGCTAAATATGATAAGAAAAGTAATAAAACAAGCAAATCAGGCGTATACTATAACATTACCCATCGAATGGGTTAGAGAAAATAATATAGAAAAGAATAATGAAATTAGTTTGGAAATTCTGGACAAATCACTTATTATAAAAAATACTCATGGCGTTTCTATTAAAAAATCTAAAATTACAATAGACTATACAAACAGAGGACTAATCGGGAGAAGAATCCAGGCCCTATATGCTCAGGGCATAGATGAAATTGAAATTTACTCGAAAGAAGATATTGGTTCTATAATGATTGATGTAGCTAGCGAACTCCTAGGTTATGCATTAGTTTCTCAAGATAAGAACCTATATATTCTGAAAGATATTGGTGGTGGAAACAGCTCCAACCTTGACGAAATATTTAAGCGAGTTTTTCAAATGGTTCTTATGTTTTATGAAGCCTCGATAAATGATATATTCGGGAAAGAGTCTGAGACGCATGAGAGTTTGGATAGTAGAGATATGGAAATCAATAAGTTTTGTTTATTTTTAGAAAGGGCGATTAATAAAATGTCTTATTCTGATCCAATTAAGGGGAGAATTCTATTTACGTATTCTTTCGCATTAGAGAAGATTGGCGACGAGATTCATAGGTTGTGGAGAGCAAACATAAATAGTAAAACAAAGAAATCGAAGAAGTTGAAAGAACTCATGCTATTATCCAAAGAAGGACTCGACTTGATATTCGATTTCTTTTATAATACTGATTTGAAAATAATAGATAATATCCACAGGATAAAACAAAAAGTTAGAAAAGATTCTGCAGAATTTACAAAAACAGGAGAAAATGAGCTTGCAAGACATGCAATTAAAATTATTGAAGATGCTGCAGACCTGGGACATTTGAGTTTGATGATGAAGGAATAGTTCTCGCTATAAACAAACTTATTTAAAGCTAAATTTATATTTATTTTTAGGTGAAACATGTCAAAAATAAATTGTCCGAATTGTAGTAAAAAGATAGAATCAGAATTCCACTTTTGTCCGTGGTGTGCTTTTGCAATTAAAAAAGCAAGAGACGCAGAAAACTATGGGATGCTCGGTCTAAATGATGAAGTTGAAAAGGCCCTAGCTCAGCCCGGCTTGCCGTTTGGTTTGCAGGGAATGATTGGAGGAATAATGAAACAAATTGAAAAAGAGCTTTCAGGAGTAGATGGTGCGAAAACTTCAATGCCTAAAGGATTTAAAATTCAAATTTCTAGAGGAGTTCCACAAAATATTCAGATGATGAATCAAACCCCTAAGAATGAACAAAGAGAAGTTGCTCTGAGAGTTTCTCCTAGCGAAAATGAGAGAAGGGCGAAATTACCAAAAGTAGAAGCAAAATCAGTTGTTAGAAGATTGCCTGAAGGAATTATTTATGAAATTGACACTCCTGGCGTTGATTCAAAAAATGATATTGCAATCACAAAGCTTGAAAAAAGTATTGAGATTCGTGCTTATTCTAAAACAAAATGTTTTTTGAAATCTATTCCTCTAAAAGCGGATTTGCTGGGATTTGAAGTTGCGGATGAAAAAGTTCTTGTAAGATTTAAGGGGTAATTGATAACTTTTATAAACGCATATTTTGTCATCTATTTAACAGTGAGCCCATAGCGCAGCCTGGTAGCGCATCGCTCTGATACGGCGAGGGTCCTCAGTTCAAATCTGAGTGGGCTCATTTATATTCTCAGATTTTCACTTCGGAGATGCAGGGCATCCTCACTTTCCCACGGGGATGACTTGTGCGCAAGCCTCAATTCTGAGTGGGCTCATTTTAGTATTTTAGCACACATAATTTTTTAAAGGCAGTTTTAATTTTTTGAGAATGAAACATTTAGTCACAGCTCGTTATAATCCTCACACTGAACAGGTAACTATTCGTGAAAGACTATTTACTAGATTCTTTTATACGGACGCATATAGAACGGAGATGATAAAATTAGTTAGCCGTTTAGCTACGCATCATGAAAGTGATTGTAGCATATCGGCGGATGGTTATCTTAAAGTAACTTCGGGAGATAGGCATCAATATCTAGACCCAATAAGAGCTATGTTTACAGAAAGAGAAAAACAGCCAAAGAGATATTGGGAAATGCTTTTTAACGACATGGGTATTTTTAGTTAAACTAAACCTTTAAAAGGTAATATCTTCGATATTCCAATTTAAATCTTCTATTAAGAAGATTTAAAAACCCATTTTTGATAAATGATTTATGGTTAACGGACTATCTTATTATTTAAGGCAAGCATGGAAAAAACCGGACACAGAAACTCTGAGAAAAAGAATGATTGAATGGAGACAGGGCGACAGTGTTGTTAGAGTTGAGAATCCATTGAGGTTAGACAGAGCACATTCTCTTGGATACAAAGCAAAGAAAGGAATTTTTGTCGTTAGAACTAGGGTTAACAGGGGTGGACACGTAAGAATGAGACCTAAGAAAGGAAGAATGGGCAGAAGAATGCATACAATTTTGAATTTAAAGATGAATTATCAGCAAATTTCAGAACAAAGAGCTAATGCAAAATATCCAAATTGTGAAGTTTTGAATTCTTATTGGATTGGAAAAGATGGAATGAATTATTTTTATGAAGTTATTTTAGTTGACAGAACTGCTCCTGAAATAAAATCAGATAGACAATTGAGCTTTTTAACAAAACCTGCAAATAGCAAGAGAATATTTAGAGGATTGACTTCTGCTGCTGCAAAAGCAAGAGGATTAAGAAATTCTAATTTCAAAGTACCAAAAGTTAGGCCTAGTTTAAGGTCACATAACAGACAAGGAAACTAACTCTATCATATAAATATTTTTAAAGCAAGATAATTAAATTTTTTCATGGAAAGCTATATTGCTTATCACTTAAGAACTGAATTGCCGCTATTATGGAAAGGAAAGTCAATTGGATATTTTTGTGTTGATTCTATTTATGTTCCTGATCCGACGATTCAAATGTGCGTCGGCGTTCGCCCAGGAAATAGGGACGCAAAAGTAGTTGTTGTTCGTCCTTCAACTTTTGAAGAGGCACAAAGAATAATTTCTCAGTATTTGGCGGGAGCTGATAGAGCTAACGAGAAAGACATCCCTTGGGTAGCCCAAACCGCCTTGACTCCCGAGCAAGTAGAAGCGATTGGCAAAAATGAAGACAAGCAAATATTAAGATTAAGAACTCATTTCAATGGAGACATAGAAGGCTTGGTAAAAATTTTGACAGGGCATGGTTTAACTGCCAGAACAAGAAACCCGGTTGTAGACTATTTTATAACAAGATTCATAGACAGAAAAGAACCTTTAGTAACGCAGTTTTCATAACTCTGATTGTATAACATTTATAAATTATCTTTTCGTTAGTAATACATGATAAAAGAGGCTGAAAGAGGTTTTGGTAAATATATTCTTTTAGGAATTATTTTAATTCTTGTTTTTATTTCGTACAAGATAGTTGCGCCATATATTATTATCTTAATTTCTGCGTTTGTTTTTGCTTATCTAATTAGACCAGTTTACAGATTTTTGGAAAGATATTTTAGTCCTTCTTTTTCTGCAGCGATTTGTATAATGATAATTTTTATAATTTTTATAATTCCTTTAACATTTATTATTACTAATGTAGCAATACAAGCGTACACTTCTTTAAACACTGAAGCATTTAAGGAAATAGTCGCTAATAGTGCATCTAATGAACTTTTCTCTAAGCTCAATATAGATGTTTCTTCTTTAGTTTCTAGTGCGGGGGACCTGCTTGTGTCTGTGCTCGGCTCTGCTGCAAGACAGCTTCCTTCTTTTTTAATAGGATTGGTTATATTCCTATTTGCAACTTTTTATCTTCTAACCGAATGGAAAGCTGTAATTGCAGGGGTGGCGCGGTTTATACCTCTTGCAAATAAGGAGAAAGTACTTGAGGAAATAAATTACTCGACTCATGGAATAATCTACGGTTACTTTTTAATTGCGTTAATTGAATTTGCTGTTTCGGCTCTAGGATTTTATCTTTCTGGTGTTCAGTTCTTTTGGTTAATCGCTTTCCTTATTGCAATACTGGTTTTTATCCCTGGTTTGGGGGCAATTGCAATAATCATTCCTATGCTTATTTATTATGCAGTTATAGGAAATTGGTATACCTTTATAGGAGTTTTAATAACGGGCTCAATTGTTTCTTTTTACCTCGAGTTTGTTTTAACTGCAAAAGTTCTAGGTGAGAAGGCGAAGGTTCATCCAATGACAATGCTTCTAGGTATTTTTGGAGGGACAGCAGTCTTTGGTGTGTTTGGATTTATAATAGGCCCACTTGTTTTAGTTTATACTCTAAAAATCTTACAAGATTTGTTAAGAAGAGTATAGTTACTTGATTTCGATTATTTTCCCTTTTTTCCCTACTTGAAAGATTTTGGTTTTTCCTATTTTTTGTTCAAGTCCCTCGGCCTCATGAATATGGGATGAGATAACAATATCTGGTTGGAATATTTTCATGGCTTTCCTAACTGCTCTGTCTCCTTGAATTCCTGAGAACTCGGCAATAGTTCCTTCTGGATGTAAATGCGAAACGAGAACTCGCGTAGAGTCTTTATCTTTAATTTTGTCAAAGATTTTGACTAGTTTATCGAGGGTTTTCTTTTCGTCTAATCTCAGTTTAAAATCTGGGCTTCCTATGCCTACTATGTCTACTCCGTTATAATTAACATGATAGCAGTCTATATTCTTTATTCCATAAGTATCTCGCATTGATGTCGCTTCAACACTCGTGTCCCAATTTCCTGGCAAGAAAACAACTTTCTGACCTCTTTTTTGGAAAGGATATATCATTCCTTTTGCGGTTTCGTGTCCATGAATGTCTCCTGAAAGAATAACTAAGTCAACTCCTGATTTCTCAGCCTTTTCTGCAAGTTTCTCAGCGGCTCTTGAATCTCCGTGAAAATCCCCTGCAGCGAGAATTTTTAGGCCTTTTTTTTGTTTTTCCATTTTTGTGTTAAGCTAGAGAGTTATATAAATATTCCCATAAACAAATCTTTTTAAACAATATTTAGCTAGGGTTTGTATGGCAGAACAGTATAATTTTAAGGAAGCCGAAAACAAGATCAAAGAATTTTGGACTGAAAAAAAGGTTTACAAGTTTAAGAAAGCTAAAAAGGTTTATGCAGTAGATACTCCACCGCCTTACATATCGGGAAAAATGCATATAGGCCATGCCTTTTCTTATTCTCAGCAAGATTTTGTGGTTAGATATAGAAGAATGAAAGAAAATAATGTTTTTTATCCGTTTGGTACAGATGATAATGGGTTGCCAACAGAGAGATTTATTGAAAAATTAAAGGGCGTAAAGAGCAAAGAAATGGGCAGGGCAGAATTTATTAAATTGTGTATTAAAACATTAGAAGAAGTAACTCCTGATTGCGTTAAAGATTTTATTGATTTAGGGATATCGGCAGATTTTGATATTAAGTATTCTACCATAGACGAGCACTCGCAAAAGATTTCTCAAAAATCTTTTGTTGAACTTTTTAAGAGTGGAGAAGTATATCATAAAGAATTTCCAACTATTTGGTGTTGCGAATGCCAAACAGCTGTTGCGCAAGCAGAGCTTGAAGATAAAAATCTTTTGACTAAATTTTCTACTTTGAAATTTAAAGTTAAAGAAACTGGGGAAGATTTACTAATTGCAACTACTAGGCCTGAACTTCTTGGTGCGTGTGTAGCTGTTTTTGTAAATCCTGCTGATAAAAGAGCAAAGAAACTAAAGGGAAAAACTGCAATTGTTCCTCTTTTTGAGAACAAAGTCCCTATTCTTGAAGATGAATCTGCGCAGCTGGATAAGGGTACTGGATTGCTAATGGTTTGCTCTTATGGCGATAAGTTTGATGTAGAAGCAATAAATAGAAAAGGCTTGGCTCCACAAATCATTTTTGATAAAACAGGGAAATTAGTTAGTGAAAAATATAATGGAATGAATATAAAGGGTGCTAGAAAAGAAATTTTAAAAGATTTGCAAGAAAAAGGTTTGATTGTTGAGCAAAAAGATATTCAGCATACTGTGAATGTCCATGATAAATGTGGTTTTGAAATTGAGTTTATCCCAACAAAGCAGTGGTTCATAAAAGTATTAGACAAAAAAGATTTGCTAATTAAAAAAGGAAAGGAAATAAATTGGTATCCTTCGTATATGTTTAAGAGATATGAAAATTGGGTTTTAGGCTTGGATTGGGACTGGAATATTTCAAGAAATAGACATTTTGGGGTTCCTATTCCAGCTTGGGAATGTGAAAGCTGTGGTGAAATAATTATTCCGACTGAGAAAGAATTACCGGTAGATCCACTAGAAGTTAAAAAGAATTGCCCGAAGTGCAAGAAACCAGCTAAACCAGAAACAATGGTTTTAGATACATGGGCAACATCTTCTTTAACTCCGCAAATTGCGCAAACTCTCGTTGGCGAAAATCTAATCCCCTTTTCTTTGAGGCCCCAGGGACATGATATTATTAGAACTTGGGCGTTTTATACAATTGTTAAATCTTTAATGCATGAAAAATCAATTCCCTGGAAAGATATTATGATTTCTGGAAATGTTTCTATGAATGGAGAAAAAATGTCTAAATCAAAGGGCAATGTAATTAATCCTAGGGTTGTTTTAGATAATTACGGTGCTGATGCATTAAGATTTTGGGCAGCTGGCTCAAAGCTTGGCGAAGATTTAGATTATCTAGAAAAAGATTTACTTGGCGGAAGAAAATTAGTTACAAAATTGCAAAATGCTACAAAATTCGTGTTTATGGGACTTGCCGATTTCGATGGTAAAAAACCAAAGAAATTTGAAAGAGTTGATGAGTTATTTTTAGAAAAATTAAATTCATTAGTTAAAGTATGCACGGAGAGCTTTGAAAATTATGAATATAGCAAGGCTAAAATGGCAGTTGAACGATTTTTTTGGCAGAGTTATTGCGATAATTATTTAGAAATTGTAAAAAACAGAGTTTACAACGCAACTGGTGATAAGAAAAAATCCGCGCAATATGTTCTGCACAAATCTCTTTTAACAATTATAAAACTACTTGCTCCGATAATGCCCTTCATAACAGAGGAGATTTACCAAGAGTATTTTAAGAAAACTGAGAAGGATGAATCTGTGCATGTATCAAAGTGGCCAGAATATAAAGAAGAAAAAATATCAAACGAACTGGATATTTTCTATGAAATTCTAACAGCCGTTAGACAACAAAAGTCAATTGCACAAAAGTCAATGAAAGCTGAAATTATTTTGACTATAGAAAAAGAGAAAATAAAAGCTTTAGAAAATGTTTTAGATGATTTCAAGGCAGTTAGTGGCGCAAAAGAAATCAAAGAAGGAAATTTTAAAATTGAATTTTTGTAATTAAAACAAATCTGATATATTTTTAATCTCAAAAAACTTTAAGGGTTTGAATGCTCCTGTTTTTGTTCTGGAGAAAATTGATAAGCTAACTTTACTAAATCTCCCATGGACATAAGTCTTCCATCGGTGGACTGGAAATGATTAATTACTGGAAAAAGAAATCCTCTCCTAATTGTGACAAAACCTACTTTAACAGTAGAATTATATTGTTGTTGACTTTCTATCCCAACTGGTATGCTTTGCCCTGCGTAGTCTGCAATTACTATTCCAAAATATTTCTTTACCATAAAAAGTTATCAAAATATGACTTTATAAGATTAATTAATAGAATTCATTTGAGAGTCTTTAATTTCTAGCTAACTGGATTTTGCTGAAATGCTCCTTGTGGCATGTTCTCCCCAGAATAAGGGAATGGAACGAAAATTGAGACTCTTTCTTGTATGACTGCAGCGATTTTGTCATCTGGAACGTTATACTTTAATGCTCTCCAAATTCTATGGGGATTTTTCACAATGAGTGCAGGGTTTACTTCGGCTAGTTGGTAGGTATCTTTTAAGGGATTTTCAAACGCGTTTCTTCTACCCCGATTAAATGCTTTTGTTTTTTCTGCTAAATCTCTATCATCATAACCTAGATTAATTTTTAAATAAAAGAACAACTCTAAGTTTCTTCCAGCAACCAATCTTTTATGTAAATCGGACTCCCGACTTTCGCCAATAACCTGCAAAATACTTGAGACTGGGGCTGGTTCGCTTGCCACAGTGACTTCTTCCAATCTTCCAGGTTCAACCTGCTCTTGCTGTTTTCTTCCCAAAACACGTATATATCTTTGAGTGTTAGACACTACACCTTCTTCAGGCGATAGTTTCCAAAGACAGAGCGCACCATGAAAAAGTTGGGCGACGGGGCTCATTTGATGTAGTTCTGGCAATTTTGGTCCTTCAACGATTAGCCGATTATCTTTTTCAGTTATATAATAATTAAGGATATTTTTCCTAGGGCCCTCCATTGGATAAATCGAAACGCAAAGCCCGTTTTGACTATCACTTACAGAATACACTAGCCCGGATCTCCGACTTTTATTAATTAGATTATGTAAAAAGAAGACATGCATCTTCTCTGCTATTTCCTTGCCCAAGTCACTAATTTCCATCGAACTTATCCTAACTCAGGCTTTATATTATTTATTGTGCTGAATTAAAACCTTTATAAATCCTGAATAACTTACTAAAATATGGACGAAGCAGAAAGATATGAATTTGAAGAGACAGTTAAAGAACTAGCTGGCTATAGGGGAAGGCACACTGAATTGATTAGTGTGTTGATTCCTGCAGAGTATAATATTAATAACGTGGTTAGACAGATAGAAACTGAAAAAGGAACTGCTGAAAATATTAAATCTAAAAATACTCGGAAGGCTGTTATTGATGCACTTGAAAGAATTATTAGACAGCTAAAACTTATTGGAAATAATTTGCCGAAAAATGGTTTGGCACTTTATTGCGGAAATATTTCGCCTGTTGAAGGACAAGAAGATGTTCAACTTTGGGTAATTACTCCTCCGAAAGAAATGAGAGTAAAAATTTATAGATGCGACCAAACTTTTGTTGTTGAGCCTTTACAGGAAATGCTTGAAATAGATGAAGTTTATGGATTGCTTGTAATTGAAAGAAAAGAGGCAACTATCGGAGTTCTCGAGGGAAAATCAATAAAATTACTTCAAACAATGAATTCTGGTGTTCCATCCAAACAGAGAGCGGGAGGCCAGTCTGCGAGAAGATTTGAAGGAATAGTAGAAGGTCTTGTGAAAGATTTTTACAGAAAAGTTGCAGATGAAATGAAAAAACAATTTTTTGAAAATAAAAAACTTAAAGGAATCTTGGTTGGGGGCCCAGTTCCTACAAAGGACGAATTTTTGGAAACTGGGAATTTAACAACTCAATTAAAAGATAAGGTTATTGCAGTTAAAGATATTGGCGATGGTGAAATGCACGGTTTGAAAATGTTAGTTGAAGCTTGTCAAGATGTTTTAGCAGAGCAAGAATCAACAAAACAAAAGCAAATTTTAGACGAATTTTTTTCGGCACTTGGAAAAGAACCAGAAAAGGTTGCGTATGGCGAAATTGAAGTTGAAGAAAGATTAAATCAGGGAGCCGTTGGGAAGTTAATTTTATCAAAGTCATTGCCTAGAGAAAAAATTAAACATTTTGAAGCTTTAGCTAAAAAAACATCTGTAGAAATTCATATTGTTTCCAACGAAAGTCATGAAGGAGTTCAATTTTTGAATATTGGCGGAGTTGGCGGACTGTTAAGATTTGCGATGTCTTAAGAAGATTTTTATTTATTTGCAATAAACGTAGCTTCCATATGTTTTCTATATGTCTTATTTATGTTTTTGAAACCGGAATTTTTTAGTAAAGTAATATATTCCGATTCAGTTATTTTTCTTTTAGGAGTGTCGTCTAGCTTATAGTGATCAATCCATTCCTGCTTTAACTCTGGCTTTTTTATCTCATCAAAATATGATGCTCTATTAAGCATAAAATCCAATTCTTTTTGATGCTCTAATTCATCATTTTGAGAAATAATATCTGCATTAATAAATAATCCATTCGGATTTAAAGATTTTCGGATGATTGAAAATAATTTCTTCTTATCTTGATTTTGCAAATTATGAATAGTGTATGCCGAAGCGATAATATCGTGCTTTTCAGTAGAATTTTCCATAAACTCATTTACGTCTTCTAAAAATAAGCTTAACCTACTACCTAAAAAACTTTTTAGTCTACTCTTTGCTTGCTCCAACATTAGAAAAGAAATATCGATTCCTACAACATTTATTCTCGGGTCTATGTTTAGAATTAATTCGGTTGTAAGTCCTGTTCCGCATCCTATTTCCAAAACCTTAATTATTTTCTTCTTAGAGTTTAAACAGAACTTTTTTACTTCACTCACTAAGCTTTTTTGAACCTCGTGGTAATGAGGAGTAATACCTGTTGCTAGGTCATAATTGTTTCCTAGTTTTCCTTGAAATTCCTTTTTTGTCATTTGTTAATATAAATTATAGTATTTAACTTTATTTAAACCCAATCAATAAATTTATTAGTTATTTTTAATTTTCCAAGATAGCTACTATAGCTGCCGGAGTCTTGACAATGGTAAGATTTGTGAAGCAAAACACTTGGCAAATCATACATCTCAAAACCGATCTTTTTTAGTAAGCGTTCGTTTTTCGTGTTTAAATTCAGTTGCGGGGCCTTAAACTCTTTTGGATAAAACCCAAAGCATTTTGCGAATTCTGCTTTGCCATCGTTTATGTAAGCTTCGTCTCTTAATGTATCAAATTCATTGTAGGTATGATAAACTCCGTGCATGGCAAGGGTTTTATTTAGAGATAATATGTATTTGCACCAAGTTTGATTTTCTGCAATGGAAACATTGTTAAATTTAGGGATTACAAATAACACGTCTCCTTTGTCTAATAGCTCTTTATCACACGGAATTTGCGATGAAACATCATCTAACTGTTTAGGAGAGAATAGTCTGAAGAGAAATAAAATAATAAGTAATGCAATAAGGATAATCAAGACAGATAAAATAATTTTGAAGTTTTTATTCATATTAATATTGATCTAAGTAAGATTATAAAGCTTGGGATAAATTAATCACAATAATCCTTATAAATGCTTATTTTGTATTTCGGTTTATGGAACCAGAAGATAGGAGAGTAAAAAGATTTTATACAGTAAACGTTACTGAAGTTACTCCTGCTAGGCAAGTAACTGTTGACGAAGTAGCCAGAGGAAGTAAGGGTTATGGCCAAATTCGTCTTGATGACCCGATTGGTGTTCATAGAGGAGGATTTAAACTAGGCGATTATTTGCCTAAAAAAGGCACTATTTTAATTTGCGGCCAAGAAACAAGTGTTGATGAACAAGGGCAAGAGTGGGGTATGCCTATTATGGAATCTGTGTTTGCTTATGATCCTAGTGCAAGAAAAGAAGTTTTTAGAGGACTAAGTTTATCTCCTAAGTTTCAAGAATATTTGAAAGATAAAGATTTTATTAGTGGATTTATTGGTTTTAACAAATTAGAATTACTTAGCATGTTCCGTGATTTTAACACAGGAAGAAAGTTTACTGTTGTAGGAAATTCATTAAAGAGCCCACATGAAATAGGATATAGTGGAATAAGAGGTTTTTTTGGTTTCGAACCTGGGATTTTGGTTTTGCCACATGGAGGTCATTATCCGTATGAAGTTTATCATGGCAGAAGTGGTCAATTGCTAAACTCTACTATGGTTAAAGATAGTGGGTCTTCTGGAAGTATTGAAGTTAGCTCTTAATTTAAAGCTTTAATAAATACTTAAAAACCCAATAATCTTATCAATTTTATGTCTGAGGAACAGCAAAAAAGAGAATCAGTAATCACAGAAGAAACGGCTGGGGAGCTGGATAATCTTTTTGAAGAAAAAGAGAGAGAATCTGAAGAAAGAGTTGAGGCAGCACTTTTTATTTCTGGTAGATTTTTAAATATTCAAGATTTGATTATGCTGACAGACATTAATCCTATAATGCTAAAAGAAATTCTGTCTAGATTAGAAAAAAAATATTCACGTGGGGCTTTAAGGCTAGTTAATAGGAGCAATTCTTGGAAGATGGATGTTGCTGAAAAATATTCTTATATGACAAATAAACTTGCAACCGGAAGCACGGAATTTACTAAGGCAGAGCAAGAAACTTTAGCAGTTATTGCATATAAGCAGCCAATAAAACAATCAGTTGTTATAAAGATTAGAGGGAATAAAGGATATGATCACATTCATAAATTTATTGAACTTGGCCTTGTGACTGCGAAAAAAGTCGGACATACAAATGATTTACTTTTGTCAGAAGAGTTCTATGAGTATTTTAGTGTTCAAAAAAAGCAAAAAGAAAATTCCGAAGAGTTGGAAGAAAAAACAGAAACAGAGATTGGAGAGAGTGAAAGCATAAAAAAGGAGAACGAGTAAAATGGACGGTATAACTAATACTTATGTTGTCATGTTTTTTTTTGGTATATTGTTTTTGACTCTTTTTGGACTGTTATCCATAAAAAATATAAAAAACGTATATTTTTATCCAAAGCCGAAAAAGTTTCCGCTTGTTAGCTTTTTAGTTCCTGCATACAATGAAGAGAGTTCTATAGAAAATACTACGCGAGCAATTTTGGCTATTAACTATCCGAGCAACAAAAAAGAGATTATTTTGATAAATGATGGAAGTAAAGATAATACTTTGAGAATAATGAAAAAGCTTCAAAAGTCATTTTCGCAAATAAGAATTTTGGATAAAAAGAACTCTGGAAAAGCTAACTCACTGAACGAGGCGATTGCTATCGCAAAGGGAGAGCTAATTGCCGTTGTAGACGCAGATTCTTGTCCGGCTAAAGAAAGCTTGAATAGGATAGTTGGTTTTTTTGAGGAAAATGAGAAGGTTGCAGCTGTAACTTCGAGAGTTTTGGTAAAAAAAGATAAAAAGTTAATTGAAAGATTTCAGGACTTAGACTATGTAATTATTGCATGGGACAGAAAAATACTTGACTTTATAGATTGTGTTTATGTAACAAACGGTCCTCTAAGTGTATACCGAAAGAATATCGTAAAGAAGGTAGGTGGATTTGATCCTAAAAATCTTACAGAAGACATTGAAATAACTTGGAATTTATTAAGCCGAGGGTATCAGACCAGGATGTCTTATTCTGCGGAAGTCTATACGGGAATTCCAGACAATTTTAATCAGTGGAATAAGCAGAGAGTACGTTGGAATCTGGGAGGGCTACAAACTATTTGGAAATATAGAAAATTCTTTTTTACTGGAAAGAATTTATTTGGGTATTTCGTTTTGCAATATATAGCATTTTCATTTTTTTTAGCATTGGTAGGAATTATTTTATTAGGAAGGTATTTTTTTATTAATCTCCGAGATGTTGCGTTAAGCATTCCCTTTTATAGGCAAGGATTTAATCCTTTTTCTGCAATGGAGTTTAATTTTTCCATTACAATTATAACTATTTTTGGGATAATCTTTGTTTTGTTAGCATTAGTTTACTATAAATTTGCACTTAAACAAAGTAATATCAAAAATAGAGGATTAATTTCAATATTAACCTATATATTTATATACCGAATGTTATATATAATTCCGCTTGTACTCTCGTGCTATAAGCTTATTAAAGGAGACATAAGATGGTACACCAAATAGTAAATTCTAGAATATTTTTATTCTTAGAGGTATTAGTTGTGGCGTTATTTATATTATTTATAGGGTTTATTGTTGGTTATTCTGTAGAATCTGGTCGACTAAATAAAATAGTGGACAGCTACAAAGAATTTGAGGTTAATGCTCTTGACTTAAAATTACAAGACTACTATTTTCAAACTATGGCTGTAGCTTCTTGCGAGAAGGCTATCGCTCAGAACTTTGCTTTTGCAGATAAAATATATAATACTGGTTTGTTGATTGAAAAATATGAACAATCTGGCCAACTCCTCGGAACCCAAATACTTAATGAAAAAAAGAAGTACGTTCTTTTAAAGACAGAACTTTGGCTTAATAGTATTCTTCTTAAAAATAAATGTTCTGCCTCGTTTCATACTATAGTTTACTTTTACTCTCAGACTCCTACAAAGGCACAGGAGGCTGAACAGGCAGCGATTGCACTGACTCTAAAGCAACTTAAGGATAATTATGGAAATGAATTTGTTTTATTGCCAATAGCAGGAGACTTGGGATTAGATTCTGTGTCTATGCAAATGGATGCATATAATGTAACTTATCTCCCCTCAATTTTAATAGATGAGAAAAAGTTGATTGAAGGATTTGAGAGATATGAAGAACTTGAAGCATATCTAAAATAAGAATTTTTGTCAATCCTCCAAGTCTTCGGATTGTTTATCTGTCTTTTTAAGAAGTATATTTTATTACATAAATGCTTAAAAAGACAGGCTGTATTTAAACAACATGAAATGTGCAGTTTGCGGAAAGCCAGAAGAGCAAGTTTCCTTATTTGATGGGGTTTACAACGGAAGTATAACTAAGATTTGTTTTAGATGTGCTCAAAGAGAAGAAATAGTTTTGATAAAAAAACCAACGGAAGCTCAACTTGCAGAAGCGCAAAAAAGGCATTCTGTTAGGGAGCTAATGGAAAAAATCTCATCTCCTCAGCAAAAAATAATGGCTAAAGACCAAATGATTGCACATAAGAATCTTGCAAAGCTTAAGTTTCCAGGGATGAAACAAGAGCACGGAGATTTGGTGCAAAATTACGACTGGGTTTTGAAACAAGCAAGAAGGCATGCAAAATTTTCTACTGCCCAAGTTTCTGAAAAAACAGGTATTGATAAAGCCCAGATAGAATCTTTGGAAGCCGGGCAGCTATTCGCTGGTTTCGAAAAGGTTGCTGCAGCACTAGAAAATTTATTTGGTGTAAAAATTCTTAAGAATTATGAAATAGCTGCAAAATTGGCTAGACAGAGTCCAATAATTCAAGAAGAAAAGAAAGAACTAGAAATGAAGGATAAATCAATACTAGATTCTGTTCGTGCAAAAATGCAAAGACATAGCTTCTTAGTTAAAAATAAATCATTAGAGCAGATAGATAAAGAAATGGAAAGAGAAACAGAAACAACACATGAAACAATAGACTTAGATTCTTTAAGAGAACAGAAAAAGCATGAGCAATCTGAAAGTATAAAAAGACATCAAGAACTTTCTCAAAATATTGAATCTGGAAAATTCGATTTCTCAAGAAAAGAAAACTTGGATAAGATTACTTTGCAGGATTTAGCTGAACTTAAAAAAATGAAAAAGGAAAGGGAAAAACTGGAAAGTTAAAAATGATTTTAGAGGGAACTTTTTTAGAACTAAATTTATTGGAAGATGATTTTTAGAAATGAATTTCAGAGAGTATATGAACAAACCGGACTTTTGGAGAAAACACCCTACTGGTTTTGTTGTTTTCGATAGAGAAGGAGTTGATATAGAACATGGATGCGAATATTACACTACTCTGGAAGATTTAAAAATTATATATAGATCGTATAATCGCCAGAAACCTTTTTCAAACGGAAAACTTGTTGTTTGTATTGACGATCTAATGTGGAAAGAGGCTCCAAAGAAAAAAAGAAACTCTTATTTGGTTTATTCGAGTGATAGGAGAAGATAATTTTTTCAAAGAAAACATCCTCAAAGTTTAGAAAAGGCCTCGATTATTTTAGCCTATTTTTTTCTTAATTTCCAAGCAACAGTCATAATTACAATAGTAATAAGAATAAAAATGACTTTGTCAATATTATAAATTGTATAATTCTTGGTTGTTACAAAGTTAATTAGCACCATCCAATTCACTCCACTTAAAATCGAAAGTGTTAGAGTGTTTTTAGGATACTTTTTCAAATTGAATAAGAATAAAATCAATGGAATAACTAGTAAACTTGCAAATACTCCATTAAAAAACACCAATGCAGGTTGTGCGTCTTCAAATAAGTGAGGAGTAAAACAACCACCAGAAAAATCTTTGCAATAGCTAGTTCCCCTATTGGAGAATTCGCCAAGGATAGAGAACAACAAGAATATAATTAGAATTATCTCAATAATGTATAACAGCCAATTAGGTAAACCATCGTCAAAATCATGTTTCCCCATGTTTATATGATTAGTAAGATAGTATATATTAAACTTTCGGTCATAGGGCTTTTTCCCTCCGAACTGACTTGCCGAACAGCAGTTAGGCTGATGGATGTTCGAGCGATGGAAAAATTCGAGTTCCGCAGAATGAGTCGCGTAGGTGGCAAAATTTCTATCGTCAGTTAAATTGAGTTAAAGAAGTGAGGAGCAAGAACTTATTTAATCATTTGGATGAAATCTTTCTCTTAGTGCAAAACGAGGAGCAATAAAATCAGCAAGTCTTGTAGCGATTGTTTCTAGATCGCCTTTATCTTCAGAAGGTTTAGTTGACGTAACATAACAAGTCTCTTTGTCTTCCGGTTCGTAATCAAAACCGTGCGCCCTTAAATCTCCTCTTATTTTTTGCACTTCTTGGTCGTGTGGTAATTCAACTAATTGTGTCGTATCTGGTGTCTGAGCCATCCAATATTGTAACCAGTGATAACCATCTGTACAGGAATGCACACTTAAACGATTGTCTAAAACAGCTGGAGACACGGGAACATTAAAGGCTTCTTGGCTTAACCTTAGAACTTTAACAATTGCAGATTGCGCATTAAATTGGAAACGTATACTAACACCTTCTCTAGCATAAGATTCTTCACATTCCTTTTGAGGTAATCTACTTAATGTATAGTTTCTCATTATTTTTTGTAGAATAACGCTACTATTTAAATCTTTCGATCTTATAGTAATGATATAGTAGTAACACTTCTTGCCATGTCTCGTAAATTTTATCACCTAAGCGATTGAGCCTAAGGATTCATAGTTGTAGGGCTTTGAAAAGTTTATAGGAATGGATTACCCAAGATATCTTAGAACACCAGGTCGCGGTTCATATATCATTCCGTCTTCTAAAAGATGTTTTACTTCGGCGTTAATTAAGTCTGGAGAGGCTTCTGTGTCTAGAATCAACTGCTCTTTGTCTATTCCTCCGGAAGAGTCTGCCTTTTTTATTTTTTCAAGAATAACCTCTCGGATTGGGGCGTTTGCAGCTAACGGTATATCTTTTCTTAAATTTTGAATCTCAAGTTTTCTGACCAAAAGCCATTTTGGGTCGACTTTTTTTGTAATTTCTGGTGTAATGTAGAGTTCGCTATTGTATTCTCTCATGAGCCCTATAATCTGTAGAGTATCTCCTTGAGTAATCTCTTTTAAGTTTGCAATGTCGTCTCCAAAGGCTTTTATTTTTAGTTGGCCTGAAGCATCGTCCATTGTTATAGAGGCATATTTTTTTTCTCCGTCATTAAAATATTTGTCAACTACGTTTGCAATAACATTTACTCGGACTATCTTTTTATCTCCTAGTTCAAGAAAAAGTAATCTTCCTTCGTTCACAATTGGTTTAGATTTTAGAATATCTCCAATTCGCAATTTGTAAGCAACATTCCTCTTCCTTTGTTCTGATTCTCCAATCTCTGGCATAATTTAAGCAGAAGTTTTAGTTTTATAAAGATTTATGTTGTAAAGTATTATTAAATTCCATAGAGTGCCTTGTTGGCTGAGGCAATGAGTTTTTTTGCTAGCTGTATTCCTCCGAGATATGTAACTCTCTTTAATGCTAGTTCTCTTCTAAGATTAGAAAACATTTCTAGTTTTGATTCTATATCTAAGATATTATGAACAATTATTGGGGTACTTCTATTGGGAGAAGAAGTTGCTCGTGCGACGTCTATTAAATGAAGTACTACTTGAGTGTAATCTATTGGTTGGGTTTGCATAATTTTTGCCAATCTGCCATCAACATCAACTCGTTCATAACTTGGACCAGATGCGAGTTCACCATTCATCCATATTAAATCATACTTTTTTGTTTGGATAGCGGGCATGGCTGTTTCAGCATATTCAAACAATTCAAAGTCTACTCCAGGAGACAATAATCTTCCGAGAAGTTCCCCAGATTCTTTTTCATTTAATATTGCAACTAATGGATTTGCCATGAAAAGTTAGAATATACTGGCTTTTTAAGTATTTATGAGATAAATAATTATCTTTCTCTGCATGCGAAAATGTTTATTTCATCGGGGCTTCTAGCTTCAAACGGGAAGGCAACTCCTTTGTATCCTTTTTCTTGTAATCTTCTCAATGCTACTACCGCATCGCTTCTATCGTAGCCGTAAATTACTCGTTCTTGCTTAACTCCAATCATATAGATTCCTAATGCTCCATGATTTCTTCTAAGAACGATTCTTGGGGCTTCATCTAACATCTCATAAAAAGTTTTTGATTTTGCCATGAATCTTTTTGATAATTAATGTTTTTAAGTATTATTGAGATAGAAAAACAGATTAATTTTTGCCGTAAATAACGTAAAAGTAAATCTCTCCGCGATACCCTTTATCTTTTAGTCCTTTTAATGCTAACTCTAAACTTCTTTTATCAAAACCATACATTAATTTTTTAGAGTCGATACCCATTGCATAAACTCCTATTTGTCTTCGATTATCTTTAAGCACTTCAGCCGAAAGTTCTGCAAGTTTTATTTCAAGTGGTTTGGATTTCATAATTAATCTAGGAAAGAGTAGTTTTTAAGAATCTATGTGGTGAAATATAACTATCTTTTCTAATATATATGTTATAATAGTATATATTGCAGTATCTGTTGCGTCTTTTATCTTCTGAATAATGTTTTGTATCTGCTTATTGCTTCTTCAAACACTCCATTTTTGTAACTGTCTGGATTATCAAAGGGAAATATAAACCTTCTAGCCTTTGGCGATTCTGGAGGAATAAGGTCTGCAGGATTAAAAACAGAATCTGCCGGTGGGTCGTCTTTTCTTACAAGAACTGTTCCAGCATCGTAACGAACTATGAATCCAGGAAAGCCTGCAGGAGTTATAACTCTGCATCCAACTCTTCTTTGCCCGCGCTCATCTACTTTTTGAGCTTCTTTAAATGCTGTTTCTGTTGCTTCGTCTATTCCTACTACCATTAAAATTCCTATCACATCCTTTGAACATATCCTTTTCTTGGCCTGAATAAATCTCCTGCTCTAACTAATTTATCCATCGCTTCTTCCATTTCGTCTGGCTTTAGTTTTCCATCCGCCGCTTTTTCAACTTCTTCCATGGGGATTAATTTTCCTAGTCTTCCTTCGAGTTCTTCTAAAATTTCTTTAAGAATAAATATCTTATTTCTCTTAGAAGCTGGATTTCCAGAAATTCTATCAATATCAAAACTCTTTGATTCTTCGTCGTAACCTACTTGCATCATATAAAACTTCATAAGATTAATTGCTTTTTGTGCATCTTCTTCCGTAACTGTTTTTGCAAGTCTTGCTTTTGCCGTTGCCTCTGCTAGTCTAACTAACGCTTCTAACTGTCTAGCGGAAATAGGAATTGGACGTGTCTCTCCTCCTCCAGGAATTGGTTGATTTCTCAAGCTAACGTAGAAATTCTTAATTATTTTAATTGCTTCGTCGGATAATGCCGGATGACACTTTTGTTTTGCATAAGAAATATATTTTCTCAATAAATCTTTTTCAATAATATCTCTGTGAACATTTTGTTTATGTTCCTGCAAGACGTGCGCTGCAATACTTTCGTCTCTCGTCCTATCTGGTAAATCTCGTAATATAAATAAAACATCAAATCTGTTTAATAAAGAAGGAGCAAGATTAACCTGTTTTGCAATCATTTCATGAGGATCGAATCTACCAAATTTGGGGTTTGCTGCTGCGAGAACAGATGTTTGCGCTCTCAAAGTTGCTTGAACATTTGCTTTAGAAATTGTAACTGTTTGCTGCTCCATAGCTTCATGCATAGTTGACCTATCATTCTCATCCATTTTTTCTAATTCGTCAATACAAACTAAACCTTTATTGGACAAAACCATAGCTCCTGCTTCTAAAGCCCATCCTCTCAAAAATTCATCTTTAACTACCGTTGCTGTAAGACCAGCACCGGACGCAGACTTACCAGATACATATCTTCCTTTGGGAGCAATTCCAGAAATAAATTTCAACATAACTGATTTTGCTACACCCGGATCTCCGACAAGTAAAATGTGCATGTCCCCTCTGGTTAAAGTTCCGTCAGAACGTTTTTTCTGAACTCCACCAAATAATTGTAAAGCTAAAGCTTGTTTGATTTCGGGATAGCCCCAGACAGATGGAGCAATGCTTGCAATAAGTTTTTCATAAATTTTAGGGTCTGCAGCAAGCTCTTTAATTTCTTGCTCTTCATCTTCATTTATTTTAATATCTTCATAACTTTCTTCTAGAGGGATTACGTTATTTGCTTCAATTGCTAAATCGAAACGAGTTAGAATTCCGCCTGTTTTCGCAGGTAAAGGAACTTCTTTTAAAACTCCTATAACTAAAACTTTACTACCTGGAGTTGTTCTTTCTTCCATTCGCGGGTCTACTAAGTCTTCTTTGAGAAAAACTTGCATTCTCTTTGGTTGCTCTCCTCCTGAAAGTGCATCCGGGGATTCTTCAATAACTATTCTTTGAGCGTCAACCATTTCTTTACTTAATTCTTTGAAACCCCCTCGTCTTCCGCAAGAACACCTTGATGGCTCTCTGAATTTTTCATCAATTTGTAAAACAGATAAAATAGTTCCACAGGCCGGACATTCAAAACGTGCGTTTGTAACTCGAGGTCTAACTTCAGAAGCTTGTCGGACAATCCCTTCAATAGAAATCATTGTGTTAAGATTTTTTGCTCTGATATTTCTAATTTTTACATCCTGAGTTTTAGATAAACTGATTAAACGCACTTTTGCATTTGAAATTAAACCGCCCTCGTGTAAAGCTAGCTCTAAAACCTGCACAGTTTCCTCTGGGGAGATGATTAATCTTTCTGCGAGTTCAGGTGATTGCTCTGAAAGTTCGTCGAAATTAACCTTAACGATTTTTTCAGAAGACTTCGCACTCTCACCGAGCTGCTTTCTTTGTGTGTTAAAGAAATTCTTTGCCTCATTAATTAAATCTTCCTGATTAACCTTTCCAGGGGTAGATGGGATGTTATCACTGTTTTCTTCTATTTCCTCATTCCCAAAGTCCTCTTCCATATTTCTTCATAACATTCCCTTCTTTTAAGCTTTTGTGAAGTTGATTGTATATATTAGGAGGATTAGTTAAACACAAATTCCGCTCGTCCAACAATGTCGCCTTGGTCTGCGAATTTGTAGATTCCTATGAATTTATTCTTGCAGAAAATTGCAAATTGTTCATCTATAATTCTCTTTTTTTCAACTAGATCTTTTTGAAACAGTGGTTTGCCTGTTCTTAGGGAAAATAGTGCAAATTCTTTAACTTCGTAAAATGGCATGACTTTTTTTATTGCATCTTCAGCTGGGATGATTATTTTTCTTAGTTTTGTGAAGTTTCCTTTTTCTGATTCTTGCACTGCTTTGTCAAAATCATAAAGCTTAACGCATTGAGATTCTTCAAAAACTCCAGCTTGAATTCTTCTTAGCTCTGCCATGTGAGCTCCGCCAATTATTTCACCCAAGTCTGAACAAAGTTTCCTAATATATGTTCCACCTTGAACCTCTGCAATAAATAAGAAGTCTTTTTTGTTTTCAGATTGCTCTAACAGTTCAAATCTCATTACTTCTCTTTCTCTTAATTGTCTTTTGACTCTAGATTTTTGCGGAGGAAGTTGCATTATTTTTCCTGTGAATTTTTCGTTGATTATTTTTTGAAGCTCTTCTATATTTTGTTCTTGGTGCGTGTGCATAATTCCTACGTAGGTTTTATCATGTCCTAAAAAAACTCCAGTTAGCTTACAACCTCTTCCCAAAGCAACTGGTAAAACTCCTGTTACCATTGGGTCTAACGTTCCGAAGTGAGAAGTTTTAGCTAAACCTAAAGACTTTCTAACATAATCAGAAATACTAAAACTAGTCGGCCCTGTTGGTTTATCAATTACGATAATTCCAAAATTCAAAAGTTCTTTGATTGTTTTTTCTGCCATAAATTAAGAAGTAATGTTGAGTTTATGAAGGTTGTGGATTTAAGAAACTATTGGAGCAGAATCGTATAAAAGTATTCCTACTTTATTTAAAATATCTTTGCCCGGTCTGTTACTGGTTAGCTCTATTCCTCTTTCAAATTCGCTAGTCCAATAAAGAGGAACATGGCACTTAATACCTGAAGATTCTTGCAGTTCTTTCAATGCGTTTTCAATTCTCGCCCTTAACCCTGCTGGAAATCCTTCAAGGTCAGCTGGAAAACATCTCCAAAAATCGTCACATACAACTGCAATGTCGATATCTGAATCTCTTCTATAATCTCCTCTCGCTACAGAGCCGTATAAAACTAACTTATCTATTTCTGGAAATGTATGCAAGATTTCAACAGCCCTATTTACTAGTACTTTGTGCATTATTCGAAGAAATATAGGCTATTTTTAAAGATAATTACGATGTAGTCTCTAGAATTTTTGGGCTCTAAATTTCAAAGCTTCTGTTGATTTATATACCTTTGGCTTGCAAAATATACATTGCATGCTAATAATGCTTAAAAGGAAATCTTTATTTTTTTATTAATGGTAAAAATTGGAAGAAATAGTTTACAGCGAAAAATAGAAATTAAATATTATGGAGTTTTTCTCTAATGGTAAAACAAACAAAAGAATCGTTTTACAGCCAACAATTAAAAGTAGGAATAGGCGTTGTTGTCTAATGGTAAAATATATTTTTGTGGTTGGAGGAGTTATTTCGGGTGTTGGAAAGGGTGTGGCTTGTGCTTCTATTGGGAGAATTCTAATTGAAAATGGGTTTTCTGTGACTGCCGTTAAGATTGATCCGTATATAAACTCCGATGCTGGAACAATGCGACCGACTGAACATGGGGAAGTTTGGGTTACAAAAGATGGCGGAGAAATAGATCAAGATTTAGGAAATTATGAAAGATTTTTAGGAGTAGAGTTGACTAAAGATAACAATCTAACAACTGGAAAGATTTACAAAGAAATAATTGACAAAGAGCGAAGGGGAGACTTCTTAGGAGAAACTGTTTCTATAATCCCGCATGTTCCTAATTTAGTTAAAGAGAAAATAAAGAAATTAGCTGAAGGCTTTGATATTTGTTTAATTGAAATTGGAGGAACAATTGGAGATTACGAAAACATTCCGTTTTTATTTGCTGCGAAATCTTTGGAAAATGAGCTTGGGAGAGAAAATGTAATTCATGTTATGGTGAGCTATATGCCAATTCCTTCGCATTTGGATGAGATGAAAACAAAACCAACCCAGCTCGCAATTCGTCTTTTAATGGAAAATGGAATACAACCTGATTTTATAATTTGCAGAGGAAGAGACGCACTTGATGATGTAAGGAAAAAGAAACTTGCTGGTTATTCAAATATAGATTTTGGAGAAATTATATCTGCACCCGATGTTATTGGAGAGAATACGGCTAATAGTCTTTATACAATTCCGCTTAACTTCGAGAAAGATAATCTTGGAGAAAAAATATTGAAAAAGTTAAAACTTGAAAGTAGGAAAAAACCAGAATTTAAGGAATGGAAAGAAAAACTTAATGCAATTTTGAATCCACAAAAAGAAATTAATGTTGCACTTATTTGCAAATATTTAGATAGTGGAAATTTTCAGCTAAGAGATTCTTATTTGTCTGTTTCGGAGGCGTTGCAACATGCTGGAGCAAATAATAGCTGCAAGGTTAATATTCATTGGTTAAATTCTAAGAAATTGCAGGAAAATCCAGGGGAGCTTTTGAAATTTAATGGTGTAATTGTTCCAGGTGGTTTTGGCTCTAGTGGTGTTGAAGGTAAAATAAATGCAATTAAATTTGTTAGAGAAAATAAAATTCCATTTTTAGGTTTATGCTATGGTTTACAGCTAGCTGTTATAGAATATGCTCGGAATATTTGCGGTTTGAAAGATGCGAATACAACTGAAAATGATGATAAAACTTCTAATCCTGTTATTGATATTATGCCTGAGCAAAAAGGAATCACAGATAAAGGTGCGACCATGAGACTTGGAGAACAGACTGCAATTCTAAGAGAAGGAACAGTTGTTTTTGATATTTATGGCAAAAAAGAAATCTCAGAAAGGCATAGACATAGATATGAAGTCAATCCGGAATTTCATAAAATACTTTCCGACGCAGGTTTGGTTTTTTCGGGATTTAGCCCGTCCGGTGTTCTTGCTGAATTTATCGAATTGCCGAAAGACAAACATCCCTTCTTTGTTGCAACTCAAGCTCATCCGGAGTTTAAAAGCAGTTTATTGAAACCTGCTCCTTTGTTTGATGCGTTCGTAAAAGCCTGTCTCCATTAACTTTTTATATCTTCAAAAACTCTTTATTGGATGTTAGATTTCCAAGAAGATTATTTATTGAAAGAGCTTAAAAAACAAAAGCCGAAGAAAGTTTTAGTTCAACTACCCGAGGGAATAAAGACAAAAGCAATTGAGCTGAAAGAAAAAATAGAGAAACTAGGAATTGAAGTTGTTTTTTCAGGTGAAACTGTTTGGGGCGGATGTTGTTTGGCAGTTGATGAAGCGAAAAATATAGGGGCAGATTTAATTGTTCATTTTGGACATTCTGAATATGTAAAATCAAAAACTCCGGTTATTTATGTCGAAATGCAAGATAGACTTGATTTGACTAAAATATTGAATAAATCTCTTGACAAATTGAAGAAATTCAAAACTTTAGGATTAAGCTATTCTGTACAACACAAAGAGGATTCTCAGAAGATAAAGAAGTTTTACGAAGATGCTGGTAAGAAAGTTATATTTAGTAAAAACAAAGGTCGTGTTAATTATGAAGGGCAAATTATTGGCTGCGAATATTCTGGATTAAAAGAAATTCAAGAAAAAGTAGAAGCATTTTTGATTGTAGGAAATAGATTCCATTCGCTTGGAGCTGCTTTGGCTTTGAATAAACCTGTTTATCTTTTGGATGTTTATAATGATGAAGTTTCTGAAATGAGTGAAGCTAAAAATAAAATCGCTACACAGAGATTCGCAGCAATTGAAAAAGCGAAGAAGGCTCAAAATTTTGGGATAATTATTGAAGCTAAAATCGGACAGAAGTTCGGGAATCAAGATGAGTTGATTAAGAAACTAAAGAAAGCAGGTAAGAATCCTATTCTAATTACAATGAATGAAATTTCACAAGATAAACTTACAAATTTTTATAATATTGATGCGTTTATTGAGCTTGCTTGTCCGAGAATTGCAATTGATGATTTTGCTATTTACAAAAAACCTTTAATAACCTTCAAAGAAGCCTTAGTTGTTATTGGTGAGAAGTCTTGGGAAGAATTATTGGAAGAAGGGATGCTGTGATTATTTATCCTTCCCACTAATTAAATATTTATGTCTTGGTTCTTCTAAAATGATAGTGCTGTCATAGGATGATACGATATCATTGAATTTTTCTTTTATGTCTTCCATTATTTTATAATATTCTTTGTCGTCACTGGTTTCAAAACCCATTTCCAAATCCCAAGGCGCAAAGGTTAATACAATATAAGTTAAATTCGGTAGCCTTTTACAATAATCAAGAAATTCTTTTTTTCTTTTTTCATTGACATTTTTTAGATAAACAAAGGACTTATAGACATTAAACCCAACTATATTTGGATTTAAAAATATTTTATATCCTCTTATTATTTTCTTTTTTTCCATTTCCTTTATTCTGTATGCCACGACTTTAGGACTTAATTTTGTTTTCTCGGCCAAATCAACTAATTTGATTCTTGAGTTGCCATTTAGAATATTAATAATTTGCTGGTCTTTTGAATCCAAGACAATTTGCTCTTCTTTCTCTCCGAAGTTGAATTGTTTTCTGTCAGAACCATCGTTATAAAGCCAGCATCTATTAAATTGAAGTGTCTCTAAGCCGATAGAAAGTTCTTTTTCTTGTATAAATTTACTAAATTTATCTAACATTTTATTATAAATCGAATCAAAATCATAAATGTTTTTTGCCCAAATACCAAACATAAAATCCCATTTCCCTTTTGATATAGCTGTCCAATAGATTGAGCTATCATTATAGAGATATTCTACAAATTTATTAATAC
>Ga0247841_10000627_pt1 | contig 89451 bp, 102 predicted proteins | sample LaCruzMarch2015__2_FD_192410 | JGI IMG/M metagenome (GOLD analysis project Ga0247841, IMG submission 192410) | Freshwater microbial communities from meromictic Lake La Cruz, Castile-La Mancha, Spain - LaCruzMarch2015_18m | ecosystem: Environmental > Aquatic > Freshwater > Lake | place: Spain...
CCTGGCTGAGCTGCGTTGACTGGGTAATCATCGGGGCAACAGCGCCCCATATTATACTGCCCGCTGATACAGTTATGAGAACCAGTATCACAGTTGCAACAAGCGTAGAGATAGCTTTTTTATACCTCATTCTAAGTGGATTGCTCCTCTTTTATATTAACCAAAATAAAAGCAAGAAAGGATATTTAAATCTTGCATTTCTCCTCTTTTTATGATTAAAAAGACTTCTGCAGGAGTGTTAATTTTTTACCTTAAAAACAATAATCCTATCTTTCTTTTGTTGGAATACTCAAATTATTGGGGTTTTGTTAAAGGACTTATTGAAGATAATGAAACAGAGACAGATACAGCAAAAAGAGAGGCAAAGGAAGAGGCAAATCTTTCAGATATTACAATGATATCTGGGTTTAGGCACGTAATCAACTATTTTTTTAAGTGGGATGGGGATATTGTAAGCAAGCAGGTTATTTTTTTACTCGGTAAAGTTAATAAGGAACAAGCAGAAAAAGTTAAAATTTCTTTTGAGCATCAGGATTTCAAATGGCTCAATTTTGATGAGGCGATTAAGATTGTTAAGCATAAGAATGAAAAGGAACTGTTAATCAAAGCAGACACGTTCATAAAAGAATACCTAAAACAGAGGCGATTAGAATGAGAAACAGATATATCTTGCTTATCTTAATAATCCTGTGGGCTTTTCCGTCAATAGTAGTAAAATACCTAAACAGCCAGATAACACCAACAACCCAAAATTTCTTCCGTTTTCTTTCTGCAGGGTTATTCCTGCTTGTTTTTTCTTTTTTTCACGACAGGAAAGAATTTTTTAGTGGGTTGAAGAATAGCAAATTCTTTATTCTGCCTGCCGGGATACTTGTATTCGCCCAAATGCTTGCAGTTTATGGTATTATTCTTGGGCAGGCGAATATAAGCTCATTTATAACCAAGACAGACGCATTTTTTTCAATATTATTTGCTTATTTTCTAATAAAAGGCGAACGATTAGCAATAAAACAGGCATCTTTTGTTACTGGAGCTATCCTTTCCTTTTTTGGAATTGCTTTAATGATATTCAGCGAGTCAAGCACTATTTTTAATCTCTCATTAATTTTTCTTTTATGCGCTGCATTTTTAGCAGGTATTTATTCAGTTCTTATAAAAAAATTGCTATTAAAAACAAATATAAGCGAGAATGTTGCAGGGGCATTGGTTTTTTCTATTGTTTCGCTTTTGTATTTGCCCTTATCTTGGGGTAATTTGAATGAAATCTTCAGGGTTTCAGCATTTACAAATGTCGTTCTGTTTGGTTCTGGCGTGCTCTTTATAGGCATCGCTGGAGTATTATTTTATTATTTGCTTAAGAATATAGGAGTTGTTATAACGATGAATGCTTTGTTGCTTTCTCCCTTTTTCACATTAATTTTCTCTTATCTTTTGCTTGGCGAAAAGATAACATTAATTCAGTCTATAGCAGGAATCTTGTTAATAGCAGGATTCTGGTTCATAATCAAAAGTGAGAAAAGTTTAAGATGATAAAAAACATAACCTCAAATGTCTGGAAGTTTTACTTTGGAAATCTTGGCTCTAACTGCTACCTTATAAAAACTGAAGGAAAAAATATTTTAATTGACACAAGCGGCGAGGAAAATAGAAAAGAATTGATTTCTGATTTAAGAGAGATTAATATAAATCCCCAAAGCATTAATATTATCCTGCTTACCCATTTTCATTACGACCATATCGGAAACATTTCTATCTTCAAAAATGCAGGGGTTTATGCGTCTGAAGAAGAAATAACTGATTTCAGGAAACAGCCATTTAATGCTGTCTTGAATGAAAATTTTATAGAAAAAATAGCAGAAGGAGAAGGCAAAACAAAGCAGACATACGAGTTTATTAAAATTGGTGATATAAAAATAGAGCCCATAAAAAATATTAATATAGAATCAATCAAAGCGATTAAAGTCCAAGGTCATACAAGAGGCAGTATTGCTTTTTTTATGCCGAAGGGAAGAATTCTTTTTTCAGGCGATACATTATTTGAAGAAGGAATAGGAAGAACTGATTTGCCAACAAGCAATCCAGAGGAAATGGAAAATTCACTTAAAAAATTGAGAAGCCTTGATTATAAAATTTTGTGCGCAGGGCATTAATCGCAGGATTATCTGAGTTCAGCCTCTTCTATTATAAAAAACCCATTATAATCGGCATATTCTTTCCTTGCTTTCTTTATTTCAATTCTTTTCCTGAACAAAGGCATATCCACAACAAAGGTTTCTATTTCTCCTCCTTCGCCTGCAGGATTTATCTTGTATTTTTCTTCGTAGGATTTCAGCCTTGATATCATCTCCTGATTTATCGCTTTGCCAAGTAATTCTTTGCCCAATGGATAAGCAGATACTCTTGTTATTATCACCTCAAAACCTTCCCTGGCAATTTCATTAAGCAATTCAATCTGGTCTTTTTGCCACAGTGGATTGATGCACTGCAGTTTTAACTCGTCGCATATCTTCTGGACTCTTGATGATTGATAAACAGACTGTATTGCGCCTGTAACTATGCCTTGGATCCTGTATTCTTCTTTTGCCTCTTTGATTAACTCTTTTAAATCTTCAAGTTCTTTTTCCTTTTCTCCCTTGGTTGTTTTTGCAAGTATGGGTATTTTGAGGGATTTTGCCTGCAGTTCTGTTAATCTGGTGTTCGGGGTATGAAACATATAGCTGTCAGGATTTTGTGATTCTATTGTAAGAAGACATGCTATCTCATGCTTTCTGCTTGCCTTGTACAGGGCATAACACGAATCCTTCCCGCCAGAAAATAAAACGCCAAGTTTCATTTTTCATAAAATTTTATCTTGTTATAATCTCAATTCCATCGCGATGCTTTAATTTATGCTCTTTTCCAACAGCGAGCTTTGTCTTTGCATCAATTGCCTTTATGAAATTCTTCCCTAAATCAGTATGAACCGCAAACGCAAAATCCAATGCAGTTGAGCCATTAGGGAGAAGAAAGCAGTCCGGAAGTATATTGCCCTTGCTGTCTGCAAGTTTCCCAACACCTGCAGGGAATATTGCGATATAATCCAGCAGTTCAAATACTGTTTTATTAAGTATGCCCTGAACACCAGTTGAGCCAAACACATCAAGGATATTCTTTTTTATGAATTCCAATGCCTTCTGCTGCTTTTCACTAATATTTCCTTTGACTTTAAAATCATTTTCTCCAGGTATATACTCGATTAGACCATCTCTTGCCGCTTCCCTTAATGCCAATTCTGCTTCTGCAGAGCATGGAATTATAATCTTACCAGGGAAATTATCTTTTAGCTTCTTTAAGTTTTCTTGTGCCGCAGAAGTATCACATTTATTTGCAGCTATTATCATCGGCTTGCTTAATATCCTCAATTCATGCGCGAATTTGAGCAGCTGCTCCTCGCTCCATATTGCTAATCGTGATTCACCAAATTCCACATTTGAGAGCACTTTTTTCACAATTTCCTCATCTATCTTTAACCCAGAAAATTGTTTTGTGATTGCCTGCACTGCATTCTGATGTTGCATATCAACGCTTCTTGAAAATGCTCTCCATACCTTTTGCAGTATTCCTAAAAACCAGTAATCCAGCTCTTCTTCAAGAAAAATCAAGTCATTGCATGGATCATATCCCTGTGTTTTCTTTCCCTCTGCGTCTGTTGTTCCGCTTAAATCAACTATTTGGATGAAGGCGTCTGCCTGCCTTAAGTCATCAAGAAATTGATTTCCCAACCCCTTGCCTTGGCTTGCGCCTTTTACAAGCCCTGCAACATCCATCAAATCAACAGGCACGAATCTCTTGCTGTTAAGGCAAAATCCCATTCTTGGCATGCATTGCACACCAAATTCCTTGTCAATGCAATCAATTTTAATATAGCCCATGCCATGATTTGGCTTTATTGTTGCGAATGGATAATCTGCTATAAGAACCTCTGCCAAAGTCGCAGCTTTAAAAAACGTTGATTTGCCAGTGTTGGGCTTTCCAACCAAACCTACTAACATATTCTACCCTCCATATTTTATTCAAGATATTCAGAAAAGGGCATTTTAAAAACCTTAGTCCTTGAACCTTATGAATGGCTCAGGCCTTTCAATCCGCCTTATTATAATGCCCTGCTCATCAAGAAACTTAATTGCATTTTCATCAGGATAATTTCCATATGTGACAATATCCCTTATTTTTGAATTTGCAAGCATCTTTGCGCATATCAAACAAGGGGTATGGGTGCAGTATAATGTTCCCCCAGAAATGTCTGCCCCATGCAATGCCGCCTGGATTATTGCATTCTGCTCCGCATGTATTGCCCTGCATATCTCATGCCTTTCTCCTGACTTGATATTCATTTCATTTCTCAAGCATCCTTGCTGCAGGCAATCCTTGCTTCCAGAGGCAGCCCCATTGTATCCAGTCGTCATAATTCTCTTGTTCTTTACTATCACAGCTCCTACATTATGCCTCAGGCAAGTAGAACGTTCAGCAACCAATGCCGCCTGTTTCATAAAGTACTCGTCCCATGAAGGTCTTGGGATTCTTATCTCAATCTCTTTTAACAGAGAGTTTGTCTTTTCATTCAATTTATCAATGCTTGAATCATTTATGATATTAAAGTCAGCCATCTCAATGCATTTTTTTACCTGCTGTCCTGATGCCTCTTCATTTTTCCCCAAGTCCCTTTCATCAATCCTTAAAAATTCTTCCCATGTTTTAGGGTCGCTTTCCCTGTTTCTTGCAGCAATCCTTTTGAATCTCATCTCTCTTGGCGCATCAACTGCAATCAGGAAAAATCTTGGCAATTTTTTCAGTTCAAGCACTTCTTCAGGGTTTCTTATGCCATCAACAACTGCATTTATGTATTTCTGGGACTTTATCTTTTTGATAACTCTCTTTGCAAGAATGCTGTTGCCTTCTTTCTGCCTCATCTCATTGCCCAAATTCTGCAGGTTCTCTCTTGTTAATTCAATCTTCCTGTTTCTTGCCTCTTCTCTTACCTCATCTGACAGCGAGAGATAAACCATATCTTTTGCCTTGAAGAAATCGGCAACTGCTCCCTTGCCCGAAGAAATAGTTCCTGTCAAGCCAATAATCATGGGTTTTTTCATTCCCCCAGATATAAAAAGATTATCTTGCTGTAAAAGATATATAGCATTGCAATACATTAATTCAAAATCTTTAAATATGCTTTTTTATTGCATTATCTATGGGCCTGTAGCTCAGCCTGGTTTAGAGCGCCTGTCTTATAAGACGACAAAGGGACACCCTTTGTAAACCCTATTCAGGGAGTTAAAGCTCTAAGTTAGCAGGTGGCCTGAGGTTCGAATCCTCACAGGCCCACTCTTCTTTTTGAGGTGAGGGAGATTTTATAAATCAGTAATTTAAGAGATAAAAATGGCAAAATATGTTTTGAAATTCGGCGGGACATCATTAAAAGATGCAGATGCAGTTAAGCGTGCATTCAATATAATCAATGATTTTTATGAAAAAAATAAGCCCGAACAACTGGTAGTTGTGGCTTCTGCAGCAGGCAAGATTGGAGATGACGAGGTAGACGACAAAATCACAAACCTTCTTGAAAACATCTATAACAAAGAAAAAATCTCCGCAAACAAAAATGAAATAATCTCAAGAACAAGCAGGCTTTGTGAAACCTTGAGCATCAAACCGCCACTTGACTTATATTCAGATTTGGAGAAGGCAATACAAGAAAATGAGCATGACGATCAAAGTTATTCCAACATTGTCTCAATGGGCGAAAGAATCTCTGTGCATACTTTGGGCAATTTCATCAAGAAAAATAATCTCAAAATAGAGACTTTTGATTTTAACGAGTTTGGGATGATTACTAACAAATACAAGGAAGCTCACGCAACAGATGACGCAACAGTTGAGATTGAAAAAAGTTTAAATGGAAAGAAGGGAATCCTTATTCTACCAGGTTTTGTTGGCTACAATGATAAAGGCGAGCCTGCTACTTTAGGGAGAGACGGAAGCAACTATACTGCAACAAAGATTGCAGAATCAATACTTGCCGATGCGGTTTACATATTCAGTGATGAGCCTGGTGTAAGAAGGGCTAATCCCAAACTTGTTCCTGATGCTGAAATAATAAAGGAATTAACATACAACGAGGCAGTTGAATTTGCCGAATTGGGGGCAAAGATAATCAATGCAAGAGCAATTGGGCCTGCAAGAAACGAGAATGTGCCTATCCACATAGTTGATGATAATTATCAGGGCACAAAGATTGCAAGTTCAGTTAATTTGGAGCATATGGGTGCGAAGATAATTGCCTCCTCCCCTAAACACTATATTCTTACAGTAAGATACGAAACAGACAAGCCAGGTGTTTTGGCACAGATTGCAAATTATTTTGGCGATGCAGGCATAAATGTTGATTCAACGGCGGATGAGAGGCATGCATTAAGTTTTGCCTTCCTTAAAGATGATTCAGGGAATCTTGAGTCATTATTAAAAAATTTGGGCAAGGATTACAAATTCAGTCTTGAGAACTCATTTGCAAGAATTTCATTGATTGGAGAGGGAATGAGAAATCAGGTTGGCGTTATTGCGAAGATTGCCTCTGCTTACAAGAATAAAGGGGTATCATTTGAAATGATATCCCAAGCATTGTCCCAACTGAATATAACTACTTTTGTGAAACAGGAATATGAGCGAATGGCTGTCAAGGGTTTGTATGACGAATTCTTCAGAAACAACCAGAAGAGAGAGCAGAAATGAAGACAGGCATACTGGACAAAGAAGCGATTAAGGCATCTGATTTAGAGATAAAGATAGTGCATGGAATACACGGGGGTTCTGGCGGGGCAGAGCATATAATCTCATTTAACGATGGAAAGGAGAATATCGGTTCAACTTCATTGCATCTTTCCCATGATGACAGAAAAGATTTTGATGACAAGGAATATTTCAATAGCGTGATTGAAAAAGTATTGGAAGAGCTTAAAATTTTCGGTTATAGAACAGAGTATTCTGAACAGGACAGATATAAGATAATTGCAAGAAAAGTTAAGTAAATCTTAAGGGAAGCTTTAAAAACGGAAAATCTCTCTTCTCTTGACGCTCCTGTGGTGTAGAGGCCAAGCATTGAGCCCTTTCGAGGCTTAGACCCGGGTTCGAATCCCGGCAGGAGCATATAGAAAAAGTTTAGTGCCCTTCTAAAAAAAGGGCATTAACTAATTTCTAAGTGCTTGGCAGGAGCATTTTTATCTCACGACGGGATAAGGCCTTTTTCTTAACAGGCCAGCTCTTATGCCAATCCAGTATGCCAGTGTCTTTACGCCCCCTCTTCTCATTGATGTAATCACATCTGCCTCAACAAATTTAAAGTTTCCGTGAGCATCTGCTTTTTCAAGATATTCTAATATCTCCTCCTTGTCCTTTTTTTCATTGAAGCCCTTGATTTTGCGGTGAATCTCTTTTTTTATGAATATTATTCCATTAGCTGCCCTGAAAGAAGTGTTTCTTATAAAAAAATTCTTTGTTGCTGCAAATATTAGATGGCTTGATTTTTCTGCTTTCATCCTGCATGTTCCATGATGATATCCCTCTTCAATGTGCCCGAGAATCTTGCTTATCGCATCTTTATCCCATAATATTGTGTCAGCATCGAGAAATACAAGCAAATTGCCTCTTGCAATTTTTGCCCCTGCATTCCTTGCATAACTGACGCCTTTTCTTTTTTTCAGTTTTATTATCTTATCAGCATATTTCCTTGCTGTCTTTATGGTGCTGTCTGTGCTTCCATCATCGACAACAATAACCTCGATATGCTTGTAAGATTGCTTTTTTATGTGTGAGAGTGTTTTTTCTATGTATCTTTCCTCGTTATGAGCAGGTATTACAATGCTCACTAAGGGACTATTGTGTTTTGCCATAAAACCATACCCTTTTTTAATTTAAAAAGATTGGGGAAGAATACCAGTGGAAAAAGAGCAAAGAGCATTGTATTGTCATAAATGCGGGACTTTAATAAAATCTAAAGAAGATAAAAATCTAGAAAGTCCCGAGAATTATACAGAGCCAAAGAACATAAGATTTAAATAAATCTCATGCTTCCTTATAATATAAAGGAGGTGTTAGAATGGACGAATGCATACCACAATGTAAGGCACTCAAGCTGCTTGTTATAGGTATCGTTTTAGTGTTGGCGCGGCTTTATACTGCTTGGGATATCTGGGTTGTTATTGGGACTATTTTGGTAATCAAGGCAATCATATTGCTTATAAGGCCTATATGCCCCTGCAACAAGGCAAAGAAAAAGAGGTGATTTTTTTGTTTGTATTTGCATAATTTTTTATATCTTTCTTGTTTTGTTTATTTATGAAAATCCTTGTTTTTGGCAATCCTCTTGTGAGAGAGGATAGTTTGCCTTTGAGACTAATGCCTGAACTGCAAAAAGCTTTTCCAGATATTGAGTTTAAGGAGCTTGACGCTGTTGAGGATTTGCAGAATGAAGGTAGGCATCTTATAATTATTGATACAGTCAAGGGCATAAAAGAGTCCTGCTTGCTTGATTTGAGTTCGATAAGATTAGACCGGATATATTCAATGCATGACTTTGATTTGGGTTATAATCTGGTTTTACTGAAGAAACTGAATCTGATAGAGGATGCAAAGATAATCGGTGTTCCAATGAACATTGACGAGAAAAAGGCGCTGAATCAAATCCAGTTAATCTTGAGGAAATGCGTTGCGCAGCTCATGCATGGATCATAAGCCCTTATCATCTTTTCAACCTCTGCTCTTATAACCTCTTTTGGCTTGTTTAGCATTGACTGCACATATGCCTTGATGTCCTTTTCCATATGAATTATATTCTGCTGTGTCGGGATGCATAAATCAGCCCCTCTTATCTTGCCTTTCTCAATTAATAATTTGTAATAAAGAGTTCCTCTTGGGGCCTCAACAACACCAACACCCAGTCCGTTCTTGCTTTTTGCTTCAGATGGCTTTTCATTCACAAAGATATTGCTTTCAAGCATTTCGATTGAGCTGTCAACTTCATGCAGCATTTCGATTGATTGGGCGAGATTATTCTTGAAAATGCAATCAGACGGAAAAATAGAAAGATATTTCCTGCAGTCATTCTTGGTGTCTTTATGCAGGCTGTTTTTGTTAAGGTTCATTCTTGCTAATGCCCCAACCATATACTCCCTGCTTTCAAATTCAAATGCAGTTGCTGTTGAATACGGCAGTACAACCCTTTCAAGATGCTCGCCAAACTTTTCCTCTGGGATTAGGCTTCCATGTGCTGTTTTTATCTCCCCCTTCAAAAAATTGAAGTCATCATTGACAAGAGCAACATAATTTGTTTTTCTCTCAAACCTGTTCCTGTTCTCATAGAACAAATCAATAATCTTGAGGAGCTTTTCTCTTGTGTCTTTTAATTCAATTATCACCTTTTTTATGCTGTTTTTGTCAGGCACTTTTGTGAATCCGCCGACAACTGCAAATGGCGGATGAATTGCCCTTCCGCCAATCAATGTTGCAAGTGAGTTTCCTGCCGCCTTTATTTCCAGTCCGTCGTGAATCCATTCATGCTCCCTTTCATTAAAATCAAGCACTGAATCTTTGCCAATCAAGTCAGGAAGGCAGAAAAAGTATATGTGCATTGCGTGGTCCCTTAAATGCCCTCCATTTATCAGCAATTTTTTAAGCGTGAATGCCTGCTGTGAGACCTCGATCTTAAGCGCCTTTTCTATAGCCTCTATTGAGCATAATGTATGCGCAGAACTGCATGTCCCGCATATTCTTGACATTGTTGAAGGAACTATCTTATAGTCCAACCCTCTTATTGCCTGTGTGAAAAACCTCTTGTTCTCGCTGATTTTGAGTTTTGTTTCAGTAACCCTTCCATTCTTGACTTTGATATCGAGGTGAGTATGCCCCTCTATCTTGGATATGTTCTTTATTGTCAAGTCAAATTCCTTATGCATTTTTATTACCCTGAATTTTTTATGTAATAATTAATTTTTTTCTCCAGGTCTGCCTCGTTTATAGGGCATCCTGCTATTTCGTCATCAACCTTTACGAATTTTTTTAATGGCGAGATTTCCTTAAGCTGATGCAGGCTTTTTACGAGAAGAGCGATTTCCTGCTTTTTCTCCTCGCCGAACGAATTCCTTTGATTTGAAGGGTAGCCATTAACTGCGCCAGAGCCAAGTGCCACCAGTTTCCTGCTTTTTCCCCTTATCTCTTTTAATTTCCTTTTCTCGCTTGCAGTTGAGATTGCACCCTCAACAAATGCAACATCCAGTTTGCCAATCTTTTCATTTGTCCTTAGAACCCTGAAATTCACAATATCCATCTTTTTTTCATAGTCAAAGAATTTCCTGTTAAGAAGCTCTAGAAATGTTACAATGCATCCCTCACAGCATGTGAACGAAAAAAATCCTACTTTCAGCCTCATTTTATTACTCTTATAGGCGTATTTTATTTTAAATATCTTTTTCTTTTTTGCAGCAGAGATTTTTGATAATAAAATTTTTAAATGGGCTTTTTTTTAGTTCATAACTTCAAGATGATTTATAATTTTGAATTGATAATAGATGAATTAACCGCTAATGGCATAGAGGTTGCTGAGCATAATGCATCATTAAAATACCAGTGGGGCTATCATAGATATGAAAAGCGGCTTTTTGGGCATATAAGGGTAAAGCCAGAGTATAGAGTCATCAAATTTTTTAATGTGCCTGTATGGATTTCTAGGGAATCATCGCTTGAAAGGGCAGAAAAGATTCTCTCCTCAAAAATCGGGCTTCCCCATGAGAAGAAAAATGGCATGCTGTTTTACTTGATTCCATTTACATTCAATAAAAATAAGGCTGGCGTTGAGATTATTACAATACGCGAATAATTGAGATATGAAGGATATTCTATTATTATTCGACTGTAACGCTTTTTGCAAGATTTCTTGGCTTGTCTATGTCTTTTCCCCTCATCAATGCTGAATAATATGCAAATAATTGTGTTGGGATAACAGAAAGAATAGGAAGTAATTTTTCATCGGTTTTTGGGATAAATATCACATCATCAGCAATCTTTTTTATTCTCTCATTGCCGAATGTCGTTATTGCTATCATCTTGCCTTTCCTGCTTTTTATCTCCTCCATATTGCTTATAATCTTTTTATGGGTTTTATCTTGTGGAGTAATAAAAATGCTGAACATATTGTTATCAATTAATGCAATTGGGCCATGCTTCATTTCTGCCGCAGTAACTGCCTCCGCATGTATATAGCTTACTTCCTTTAGCTTTAATGCGCCCTCAAGCGCAATCGGATAATTATATCCTCTGGCAAGGTAAAGAGCATTATTAACCTTAAAATATTTCAGTGCAACTTTTTCAATCCTGTCCTTTGCGTTTAGAATCCTTTGTATTCTTGAGGGAATGCCCTGCAACGAGGAAAGCATTTTTCTTGCTTCTTCACTGCTTAATTGCTTGCGTAATCTTGCAAGATATATAGCCAAGAGATACAAAACCGCCAAGTGAGATATGAATGTCTTTGTTGATGCGACGGCAATCTCCGGGCCTGCATGAAGGTATATCCCGCCATCAACCTCTCTTGAAATTGTTGAGCCGACAACATTTATTATCCCGAGAGTTTTTGCATGCCGGCTTTTTGCGTATTTTAATGCAGCAATAGTGTCTGCTGTTTCGCCTGATTGCGAAAGAAGTATGACGAGTGTATTCCTGTCAATTACACCGCCCGCATATCTGAATTCTGAGGCGTATTCTGCCATTGTTGTAACTTTAACAATATCCTCAAAGAGATACTTGCCATACAGACACGCATTATATGCTGTCCCGCAGCCAATCAGTACAATTTTATTTATCTCCCTTAATTCATCGTCCTTTATGTTCAAGCCGCCAAATTTCGCAGTTGAGTTTTTCCAGTCAATTCTGCCTTTGAATGCATTTGCTATTGAATCTGGCTGTTCAATTATCTCCTTCAGCATAAAATCTGCAAAGCCCTTTTTGCTTATCTCCTGCAATTGCCCCTTTAATTCTGTTATCTCTGCTGCAAGCCTTTTATTCTCGAGGTTTTTTATTTCTGGGCCTTCTGGGGAGATTACAGCAATCTCATTGTCTTTCAGGAATATCGCCCTGTTTGTATAGGGCAGTATTGCCACTGCATCTGATGCGACAAATGTTTCATTTTTTCCTATCCCTATTACAATTGGCGAGCTTTTTTTCGCTATAAACATTCTTTTTGGCTCTTTCAGGCAAATCATTGCTATTGCATATGCACCCTCAATCAGCTTAAGCGAGCTTATGAATGCGTCTTCTGCGCTTTTATTTTCATTCAAAAATTTCTCTACAAGATGGCTAAAAACTTCAGTGTCTGTTTCACTTGAAAATTTATGCCCCTCTGATTGAAGCATTAATTTTAATTCAGAGTAATTCTCAATTATTCCATTATGAACGACTGCTATCTCTTTCCTGCAGTCTGTATGGGGATGGGCATTTTTTTCATTTGCAATGCCATGGGTCGCCCATCTTGTATGTGCAATACCGATTTTAGAATCATTGAACTCATTTTTGGTTTCTCGCTCAAGATTTTCTATCCTGCCGACTGCCTTTTTTATCTTCAGAAATCCGTTTTCTATCACTGAAATACCGCAGGAATCATAACCCCTGTATTCCAAACTCTTTAACGCCTTTAATAAAATAGGCTTTGCATTCTTTTCCCCGATATAACCGATTATCCCGCACATATTATAGTTCTATGAGAAAACCCTTTTTGCTTCCTCATAAGTTTCAAGAGTTCCTATATCATACCATCTTCCATTTGCTATGGATGCATATACATCTTTCCTGTTAATGAGCCACTTAACAAAGTAACCTGGGCCATCATTATCCTTGGTTTCATTTATGTAATCCGGGAGCAATTTCAGGGATTCTTTTGTAAAAAAATAAAGTGCTGTTGATACTAATGAAGTTTCAGGCTGTTTTGGTTTTTCCTCAAATTTTGTAACCTTTCCACTTGTATCAACACTTAGCACGCCAAATCTGGCTGCTTTGCTCTTGTCTTGGATATCATAGACAATTATAACATCCTTATTCTTCTTTTTGAATAAATCAAATGCTTCATTCAGCTCAAAATCAAAGAGATTGTCAGATGCCAATACCAAAGTATCATCCTCTTTGCTCGCTAGGAGTGCCATGTGCATGTCGCGTATTGCGCCAAGTTTGTTTTGTTCAGAAGTTGTGCCGTCGTTGATTAGCTTTACATTAACATTGGGATTTTCACCATACCAATCCTTAAACAATGAATAAAACTTAGCGTTTGTTATGATGCAGATATCACTTATGTCTGCTGGGATTTTTTTGATAATCAAATCTAAAATTCTCTTTTTGCCAATCTCAAGAAGCGTTTTTGGCTTTTCTATTGTTATTGGATACAACCTTGTCGCGTATCCCGCTGCGAGGATTATTGCCTTCATTTTTTACATTGGCTGTTTTTTATTATTCTTGAAAATTCTTTAAATAACTTGTTAAACTTTGAAACATAGAATAAATTATTTCTTGTTCCTGATGACTTTGATGTTCTTGTAGGGCCATGCAGAATGCCCGAATTGCACCAATAAGTCAATGCCCAGCTTTTCCAATCCAAGAGGCAAGTCACAAGCCCCAAAACAACTCCCTAGCCATATTATGCATTTTGCGCTCGTGTTCTTTTCAATGTAATCTGCTATTTCTGTTGCCTTTGGTTTAAGCCCATCAGGCAACTGCAAGCATACGAGTTTTGCTTTTTCTTTCTTTATTGCATTAACAATCTTGCCTAATTCAAGCTCATAACTGCTCTCAATTTCCATATTAATACCAGTTTCAGAAGGTTTTTTAAGTTTGCCTTTCATTGTTAAAAGATGAAATGCGATTTATGCGGGAAGGAGATAGAAGAAGCATTTTTAGGCAAGATTAAGGGGAGTGTTGTTAAGGTAAAGGAAAAAGACAAGAACAAATTATTTTATGTTTGCCCCGAATGCCAGAAGAAGCACAAGGGAAAGATAAAGGAAGAGCTAGGCAAAAAGCATTTATAAGGGAAATGAATGAGAAACCGTAGGTTTCTTACAGAGGAAATCTTCTGATTTCCTATGCCCCGAAAATCAGGCAAGGCTCACTTCGGTGAGAATCACTGGATTTTCGCGGTTGCGCCTCAGTAGCTCAGCGGCAGAGCATCTGCTTCGTAAGCAGAGGGTCGCAGGTTCAAATCCTGTCTGAGGCTTTATCTTTCTTGCCCTTTTCATGGATATATTTTTATACTTGATTTTATTTGGTGGAGGTAATATGAAACAGCGCAAAGAACTTGAAGATGTTGGAGTGATAGTAAAATTCCTTTTGTTTTCTGCCATTTTCCTGCTTTTGGCATTCTCATTCCTGCTGGGTTATTCAATATACACTGGGAAAATAACAATAGAAAATTTTGGTATTTTTAATTTTCTGATGGCAATCCTTTTTGCAGTGCATATATTTATCTTCGCTTCAACGCTTTTTGTTGTTCTTAGCTCCCATCCTGCACTGCTCTCCGCGAGCATTACAAGAATTAACAGTGTTAATATTAAAGACAGGCAGATTTACAAATTTTACCTGTTTGCCTATTGGCTGCTTCTAATTCTCGTTGCAATTGCATTCTGGGTGACACTTTCCCTCTTTTTGAAGGTTCAGGTCTTTATAGAATAAAGAAATTATCTTTATCTTGTCAATTCCCCACTTTTTGCAAGCCATTCTCTCCTTAGCAGCCCATACATTATCGTATGGTGATACTTCCCAAACCTGAATTCCTCTTCCCTTTCTGTGCCTTCTTTCACAAATCCAAACTTCTGGACGAGGTTATTGGAAGCGATATTCTCTTCAAAAACAGAGCATGAAACCCTGTTAAGCCTTAATTTGTTAAATGCAAAATCGAGAATAAGGAATAACGCCTCGCTCATTATTCCCTTGCCATGATGCTCCTTGCTTAACCAAAAACCAACCCTTGCCTTTTTATGCTTGTAGTCAATCTTTGAGAGAGTTATAATCCCAATAATCCCCTTTTCATCCCTTAGTTCTATGCCAAAGGAATGTGAATCTGTGGTTTTTTTGGCTTCCTTTATAAAATCCTTGGCATGCTTTAATCTGTATGGATGGGGCAGTTCAGTAAATCTTGCTATATCCTTGTGCCTTGCATGGTTATGTATGCTCTTTGCATCGCTATGCCTTAATTTTCTTAGAATTATCTGTTTTCCTTTTAGTATATGTTCGCCTTTTGGCATAATCTCCCCTCGCTTTTGGGTACATTTGAGGGTATATAAACCTTGCCTAGAAATACCCCTTTTTGTCACTACTTTTAAGGAAAGATTTTTAAACCCAAATAACCCTCTTTCCATATGGCAATAATATTTTCAGAAAAATGCCTTGGGTATGATTTTGGTAAGATTAATTATGTGAGTAAGGAACATCCTGAAAATCCCTCAAGAATTGGTTCTACATATAAAATACTGCTTGAACATATGTTTAAGTTTTCAACTCCCAAAAAAGCTGATGAAAGGGACATTCTTCTTGTGCACTCAAAGAAACATGTTGAAAATATTAGAAAAGGAACCTTTTATGATGAAGATACCCCATTTATTAGAGGTATATATGGTTATTCATCTCTTGCAGTAGGTGCGGCAATTCAGGCATCTGAAATTGCATTAAAAAATGGAAAATCCTTTTCATTGATGAGGCCTCCGGGGCATCATGCATCGAGAGAAACTGCAGCAGGTTTTTGCTATTTCAATAATGTTGCAGTTGCTTCAGCGAAATTACTTAAAGAGAAGAAAATTGGCAAAATAGCGATTCTTGATACCGACTTGCATCATGGCAATGGAACAGAGGCAATTTTCTTGGGGAGAGAGGATGTCCTTTATACCTCTTTGCATTTATATCCTGCTTATCCTTGGACTGGGAAAGAGCCTTTAGAAAATTCAATTAACTTCCCTTTAGGGAGAGGCACAGACGAGAATCAATACCTTAAATGTCTTGAGGATGCTTTAACTTGCATTTATGATTTCAAGCCGGAAATTATTGCAGTCTCTGCGGGATTTGACACTTACAAAGACGACCCTATTGAAAAAGATGATAGAGGCAATAGTGCATTTCTGCTTGAATTGGATTCATTCAGGAAGATAGGGCAGAAGATTAAGGCATTGAATCTCCCAACATTTGCTGTTATGGAAGGTGGTTACAGCGACAAGGTTGGCGAATGTGTTTATGAGTTTATTTCTGGAATGGAGTAAAGGCTCTGTTAAATAGTCGGGACTTTTATGAAAAAGTATTGACATAAAAATTATTAAAAGTCCCGCAAATTCGACAATGTCTGTCGTAAAAAGATTTTTAAATGCTCATTATTCTTAGATTATAAGTTAAAAATGAAACGCTCAAGTCGAAGGTGGAAGAAAAAAGGGCAGATGCGCTGGAAATGGCAGAGAAAAAGACTGCGCAGAGAGAAGCATAAAAGAAAGACAATGAGAACAAACGCCAAGTAATATTAACGAAAATTTTAAATACATTCTTTTTATAATTCTATTGGGAGGTTTTTATCATGGCAAAAGAGGCGAATTTACTTGTTACTTTTGATCCTACACATCAGGAGAGCGCTTTGAAGGTTATTGAGTCACTTCTTAATGGAGTGAAAGAAAAGGCGTCTGTTCTGAAAGCGAATGAAGGAGTGGCTGAATTGGCTGTAAAGGACGCGAAAAAGGCAGTGAAACAGCTTTCTTCCTTGGCTAACAAGGAAACAGAAAAATTTGCGCATACATTCCATTGGATTCCGATAGACAAGTGGTGCAAGAATACTGTTGCAGACATGCAGAAGAACATAAAGGACTTTGCAAAGGACATAAAGCAGAATGACAAGTGGAAGATGGATTTGAAAGTGCGAAAAGTCAAGGAAAAACCAGACGAGATAAAGCTTATCCTTAAACTGACAGAGGTTATTGACAGGCCAAAGGTTGACTTGCAAAACCCAGACAAGATAATAAAAGTAGAGGTAATAGGAAACAAGGTGGGCTTAGCATTGTTGGGCAAGGGTGAATTGCTTAACATAGCAAGAGGCTAACTGATTAAGGGAGTTAGATTTTATTACTTATAGGGAATGGTTTAATTGTTAGTATATATTATGAAATAGCAAGATTTATAAAAACTTCAATGCAAAAATGATAATGAAAAAGGAATTCAGCGAGATATGGACAGAGAAGTACAGGCCCCAGGATTTTGAGGATGTTATCGGACAGGATGAGATTGTAAAGAGAGTGAAGGCATTCACAAGCGAAGGCAATATGCCCCATTTGATGTTTGCTGGGCCTGCAGGAACAGGAAAGAGCTCTCTGGCTTTGATTATTGTAAAAAAATTATACGGGGACAACTGGCACGAGAATTTTCTTGAACTGAATGCTTCAGACGAGAGAGGAATAGATGTTGTAAGGCAGAAGGTAAAGGACTTCGCGAGAACAAAATCGCTTGGAGAAGTTCCATTCAAAATCATATTCTTGGATGAGTCAGACGCACTGACAAAAGAGGCGCAGCAGGCATTGAGAAGGACAATGGAGAATTTTACATCTACATGCAGATTTGTCCTTAGCTGTAATTACAGCAGCAAGATTATTGACCCGATACAAAGCAGGTGCGCGATATTCCGATTTAAGCCTCTTGAGAAGAAGGATATGGAGAAGATTATGAAGAAGATAGCAGAGAAGGAGAAACTGGAGATCGACCAGGGAGCAATTGAGTCACTTTATGAGGTTTCTGAAGGCGACTGCAGAAGAGTAATCAATCTGTTGCAGGCAACTGCTTCAGTAAGCGTCAAGATTACAAAGGACTTGGTTCTGACGATTGTTTCAGCAGCAAAGCCAAGTGATATCAAGGTTGTGCTGGAGTATGCATTATCTGGAGATTTCATTAAGTCAAGGGAAAAATTGCTTGATGTCATGCTTAAGGAAAGCATTTCAGGGCAGGATATCATTAAGGCAATCCAGAAAGAAATTTGGAACTTGCAGATTGAGCCTGAAATCAAGGTAAAATTAACAGAGAAGACAGGGGAAATTGAGTTCAGGCTGGTTGAGGGCTCAGATGAATTTATACAACTCGAATCATTGCTTGCAAGTTTTGTATTGGCAGGCAAAGGCAAGCAATAATCAATAAATTTTTTTACATTCTATGGAAGAAACAATTACAGAAAAGGTTGAAAGCAAAAGGGTTGTTAAAGACGCTCAAGCGTGGACAGAGAAGTATCGCGCTGTAAGCCTAAAGGATTTCAGGGGGCAGGATGAGGCAATAGCCCGCCTGAAATATTTTGTGATTAATTTCAGGAAGGGCAAGCGGGCTGCAATTCTCTATGGCCCAGCAGGAAGCGGCAAGACCTCTCTTATCAATGCACTGGCGCATGACATGGGGTTTGAGATTATTGAAATGAATGCTTCTGACTTGAGAAACAGGGAGCAGATAGAATCTGTTTTAAATCAGGCATCCTCGCAGAAAAGCTTGTTTGCCAAATCAAAAATCTTGCTTATTGATGAGATTGAGGGAATATCAGGCTATTATGACAGGGGCGGTGCACAGGCAATTTCAAAATTGATTGATTCTGCAAGATTTCCGATTTTCATGACAGCAAATGACATATGGGACAGGAAATTAAATGAATTAAGGAAGAGGGCAGAGCTTGTACAAATCAAGGAGACTGATTATAAGGCAGTTACGGATGTTTTGAAGAATATTTCTATGAAAGAAAAATTATGCATAAGAGAGGATATACTTAAGGCAATTGCAATAAAGAGCAAGGGAGATGTAAGGGCGGCGATAAATGATTTGCAGTCAATTTCCCTTAGCAAAGGTGAGATTGACGTTTCATGCATTGATGAAAGGGAAAAGGATGAGGGAATATTCACCGCATTGCAGAGAATTTTCAAGGCAGCAAAGATTGACTCGCAATTGATTAATACATTTGACAGTGTTGACATGCCTATCGAGCAGGTATTCTTATGGATAGAAGAGAATATCCCGATTGAATACAAGAACGGCGAGGAGATTGCAAAGGCATTTGATGCATTAAGCAGGGCAGATGTGTTTCGGGGGAGGATTCATAGGCAGCAGCATTGGAGATTTCTTGTTTATGAGTATGCATTGCTTACTGCCGGGATAGCAGCAGCGAAGAAGCAGGTAAGAATCGGCTTTACAAAATACAACAAGCCCCAAAGAGTTTTAAAAATCTGGATTGCAAAACAGCGAAATGCGAAGAAAAGGGCGATTGCAGTAAAAATAGCGAGATTTACCCACATATCAATAAAGAAGGCGTTAAAAGAATTTCCAATAATGGTGCAATTTTTGAAAAGCCAGGGCATCCAAGAAAGGCTTAAGCTTAATCAGGAAGAAGTTGAGTTCCTGATGCAGAGATAAATTAGAATTTTTTGAGGGATTAATTATATTTTTTATTCCAAGCCCGCTTCTTTTCTAAGAACATCAACTTTATCTGTTTTTTCCCAAGTGAATTCCGGCTCGTTTCTTCCAAAATGGCCATAAGCAGCAGTTTTTTTGTAAATTGGCCTTCTCAAATCAAGCTCCTTTAAGATAGCAGCAGGTTTTACTGGGAAATGCTTTTTTACAAGCTCAACTATCTTGTCCTGCGAAATTTTATTTGTGCCAAAGCAGTCAACATTAATTCCTGTTGGTTCTGCAACCCCTATTGCATAACTTAACTGCACCTCGCATTTTTCTGCTAGTTCAGCGGCAATAATATTCTTTGCTATGTATCTTGCAGCATAAGCAGCGCTCCTGTCAACTTTAGTCGGGTCCTTGCCAGAGAAAGCTCCTCCGCCGTGCCTTCCTACACCGCCGTAAGTGTCTGCTATAATTTTCCTGCCTGTCACGCCTGTATCTCCTTCAGGCCCGCCAATAACAAATTTTCCCGTTGCATTAATATAAATCTTTGTTTTTCCGTCAATAAGACTGCCGCATATCGGCTTTATAATCTTGTCAAGAATTTCCTGTTTAAGATTTGCTTCATCAACATCCTTTGTATGCTGCTGTGCAATCACAACCGCCTCTATTCTGATTGGTTTTCCTTCATCATATTCAACTGTGACTTGGCTTTTGCCGTCAGGCCCTATATTCTTTATAGTCCCTTTTTTCCTTGCCTCTGCCAGATTTCTTGTTAATTTATGGGCAAGAATTATAGGCAACGGCATCAGTTCAGGCGTTTCATTGCACGCATATCCATACATCATCCCCTGGTCGCCTGCACCCTGCTCCTTGTTCTCTGTTTCAGTAACACCTTGGCTTATGTCCGGACTCTGCCTGTGAATGCTTACCCAAACACCGGCATCCTCGCAATCAATTCCAAACTCTGGATTTGTGTAGCCTATTTCCTTAAGAGTTTTTCTTGCTATTGATTGTATATCTGAGAACCCTTTTGTAGTGACCTCTCCTGCAACATGAACGCTTCCAGTTGTAACAAGTGTTTCAACTGCAACCCTTGAGTAAGGGTCCTGCCTGTATAAGTCATCAAGTATTGCATCAGAAATCTGGTCGCAAATCTTGTCAGGATGCCCCTCTGTAACAGATTCACTCGTCACAAATCTTTTTTCAACCATACCTTTTATTGTGAGAATGTATTATTTAAACCCTTCTGAAAACAATATTCCAATAGGAATATTAAGGTGGGAGGATATTCCAAAAAGGATTTAAACCTCTATTGATTGCATGTTATTATGATAACCCTGAATGAAATAAAGCAGATGAGAAAAAATCTTGGATTAACACAGAAACAATTGGCTGAAAAATCAAGAGTATCACAGAGCCTGATTGCAAAGATAGAGTCAGGCAAGATTGACCCTGCCTATAACAATGTCCAGAAGATATTTTCTGCATTAAATAATCTTACAAAACATGAAGGAAAAAAGGCAGAGGAGATAATGAACAGGCATATTGTCTCATTAAAGCCAGACAACAGGGCGAATGAGGCAGTCGCAGTCATGAAGAAACATGCGATATCCCAAGTGCCGATTATCAGAAATAATAAAATACTGGGGATTGTATCAGAATCAACAATACTGAACAATATTGACAGGAAGATTGATTTATTATCATTAGGGGAAATAATGGAAGATGCCCCGCCTATAATATCCAAAGAAACAGGAATAAGTATTGTCTCAGAAATGCTGAAACACTTTCCCATACTGATTGTTCAGGATTCGGGAAAACTAAAAGGAGTAATAACAAAGGCGGACTTGTTCAAGAATATCAGAAGAGTTTCTTGATGCGGTCCAAAAAAGAAGGGAATAATGGTCTCGAGCCAAGCCCCAAGTCTTTTTCAAGATATTCTGCAAGATTGTTGTGCCTTTTTCTTATATCACAATATACGCGATTAATTTCATTTGTATTCTCCACTAAGAACTTCCTGTCTCTTTCTAGATTAAGGTTGCAAAAGTTTTCATTTAATTTTGTTACGCCCTCAAATTCCTCTTTTAATTTTTCTTCATTGATGTAGCCTTCTTGTAATTTCATCAAGGGTATGGAGATTTCCTCTAAAAATTTTTTATTGACTGCTTCTGTGCTTGAAAGTTCTACCTGCATGTCCATCATTTTAATGAAAGAGCCTATTGATGAATCATAGAGGGCTGAGAGATTTACACATTTGTTGCGTTTTAATCTCTCAAAAAACCTATCAACAGACGCTCTTTTGCCTTTGTATTCCATCAAAAAGCTAAAATTGAACTCTTTCAGTACTCTTTCATGCTCGTTTAGAAGTTCTATGCAAGTCAGAAGTCTGTAAAAAGGTTTTCTTATTATGCTTATGTCATACTGGGGTATCCCAATATCTTCATTTAGCAATCTTGAAAATTTGTCTTCTGCAATTTTCTCCCACTCCTCAATCCTGAAATGCCTGCTTTTGTCATATCTCAAATTGCTTTTCATATATTCGCTAAAAAAGTTCAATAATCCCTCTTTTTTGATTCCATCTTCAATGCTCTTGTTGGATATACTCTGCTTGGCGTAAGCTAAAAAATCATCAAAACTTTTGCTTAATGGTTCCTTTGTGATTTCAGAAAAATCTAAATCTTGGAGTATGCTCTCAATTCTTTTTTCCAATTCAGCGTTGTTTGATTTCATCTTAAATAAAAAAGAATTCACTCTTTTATATATTATTTTAACCCGTTGGGCAGCTTCCGCTTGGCGTGCTTGTTGCTGCGCCTGTTACAGTAACTTCTGTCCCGCATTCACTTGGAACAGTATTAAATGCAGAGCAGATTGCCTGCTGTGTTTCTTTTGTTGGGTTGTTTGTCTTTTGTCCATAAATTGCACTGCTCTGTACTCCATTGATTACGAGTGTTGGGCTTCCGCTTATAGAATATTTTGTTGTGTCTGCTTCATTTTCTTTCAGTAAAGCAATTCCCTCTTCTCCATACGCTGCTGTCTCTATCTTCTTGACATCCATTCCAAATTTCTGCGCTGCATTTTTCCAGCATTCCTCAAGCTTTGCAGCATCACTTGCAACACTGTAGCAGTTATTGTTAAACTCCTTGAGGTAATCATAATACTTGTCAGGGTAGTATTTCATTATGACCAATTGTCTTGAGTCTTCCTTTGCCTCATTTGTTCCGTGCAATGATTGGACATCGTTTATTGTGTTGCCGTTCACATTTTCTATAAACTTGACTTTGAAGTCAATCTTGTTCCCAAGAAGCTCTACTATTGGAAGAATATTATTTTCAGCCTTCACACCATAGGGGCAGAAACTCATTACATATAATTCAACACTCGGCTTGTCTGTTTTTGCAATCGTGTCTCCTTGCGACTGTGTTGTGGTTGATGTTTTTGTTGCCTCAAGTTCAGCTATTGTGACTATCCCATTAGGCAGGATTAAGTATTTCCCGTCTTTTGTGAGATAGACAAAAAGCTCGTTATTATTATAATCGATGCCAACTTTATACAAACCGCTGTCGTCTGTAACTTTCCCGGAAAGTTTTGCTCCTGCATCCTGGGCAAAATATGTATTAATAGTATTGAGAACCTTTGTGCTTGCGTCCTTTGTACTTATGGCATTTCCTGTAACCTTTGCCCCAAACATCAATGTTGTGATAAGCAGCACAGCAAGAATAACTGTTGAGACAACCCAGAAATTTAATTTTCTTGGCTTTCCCTCAATCTCTTCATCATCCGCAAAATCGTCTTCTTTCTTGGCTTCTTTTTTGTTTTCCATGTTACTTTTATGAAGTAGTATTATTTAAAGCTTTCTGTTTTGCAACAGAAATTTACAAATCAAGTATATATAACTCATTTATAAAACTTATGATACTACACCAAAAACAAAGATTATAAAAAGTATTTTTAATTATTATTAATCAGGAAATGCATAAAAAATGAAAAGAGGCGGGATGCACAGGGGTTTTTTAGGAAGCAGGAAGGCAGTTTCAGCATTAATAGCCACTGTTTTGCTTCTTCTTATCACATTCTCTGCGGTCGGGGTGATATGGGGTGCAGTTCTGCCGATGCTGACAACTGCGATGAAATCAGGGCAGGCATGCCTAAATGCAAGAGTTAACATCAATAGTATCGCAGGATTTACCTGTTATGATGAAAATAAAAAACAAATAAATATTATGGTTAATCGGGGTGCAGAGGAGTTCAATCTTTCTGGGATACAGATAGGCCTGGATTTCATGTCAAGGGTTATTAGCTATACTGTAAGGGAGTACCAGAACCAGATTTCAAACGGTAATCTCGAGATATGGTCCAATGGCCCGAATTCTGACCCTGATGGATGGTCAAAGCAAGGCAGCAACCCAAACACTGCTTCAAGAGAGAGCGCGGAAAAGAAGACAGGAGCATATTCGGCAAAAATAGTCACTAATGCAATTGGCTCTACAATGCTGATTCAACAAATCCATCCAGCAAAAGGGATAAATTATTGGAAAGGCAGAACAGTAACTTTGTCTGCGTGGGTAAAAACAAATTCGGGCAATATAAGGATAATAATAAATGACGGGGTTGGCACATCATCTGCTACCCATTCAGGTGGCAATAACTGGGAATTATTGAATGTTACACGCACTATATCTGGTTCTGCGACCATAGTGGAAGCCAGATTGTCAGCTGAACAAACTTCTGCTACCGCTTACTTTGACGGTGTATTTCTTGTTGAAGGTTCTAATGCTAAAGTTTGGGGGAATAATGAGATATATGAAATCTTGCCTGGCAAGAACGGAGCAAACACTTATTCTATCTATGCAGAAAATATAACTGGAGTGAGTGTTGCCCCGATTGTCCGGGTTGGCATGCAGGAGAATACTTGCGGGATAACGAGCAGGTTTGATGATATCCCAAAATGCGTAACATAAATAAACTGAAGGATTGATTTAGGTTGAGAACAAAAAATGCCATATGACATAATAGTAGGAAGGGACGAATCAGACAAGAAGAGGTTTGGAAGCGCTGGCTTGATTTATATCGGAAAGCAGTATGTGAATATGGGGCAGACTAGTTCTTTGTCCAATAGAATATTAATGGATGTTGCAAGAAGCCATGTTGTACTGGTTGCGGGAAAAAGGGGAAGCGGCAAGTCATACACTCTTGCAACGATTGCGGAAGAGATTTCATTGCTGTCAGGAGGGGTAGAAAAAAATATCGCATCATTGATTTTTGACACAATGGGCATTTTCTGGACAATGAAGTATGCAAATGACAAGGAGTATGAATTGCTGAATGAGTGGAATCTCAAGCCACAGAAACTGCCCGTAAAAACATTTGCTCCGTTTGGTTTTATTAAGGACTATGAAAAAAAGGGCCTGCCTGTTGACAAGGCATTTGCATTATCTGTCAATGAATTGAGCGCAGATGACTGGTGCGTGACATTTGGATTGAACTTCATTGAGCCGGTTGCATTGATAATAGAGAGGGTTATCTCTTATTTCAATGAAAAAAATGAGGAATTTGACATAGATGATATTATTGATAAGGTCAGGAAGGACGAGGAGGGGGGGGTAAATGCGCAGCAGGCAGCAATAAACCTGTTTGAGGGAGCAAAAACTTGGGGAATTTTTGCAGATAAAGGGCAGGAAGGAACAAAAATTATAGAGCTTATTGAGGGAGGCACAACAACAGTGCTTGATTTGAGCTGCTACAATTCTGTCGGAACATTTAATGTAAGGGCTTTGGTTATAGGATTATTATGCAGGAAATTATTCAATGAGAGAATGGCCGCAAGAAAAGCCGAGGAGGTTCAGGCAGTCCAGCATGGCCTGGATTATCTTTATTATAAGGAAGAAAGAGAGATGCCCCTTGTATGGCTGTTTCTCGATGAGGCGCATGAATTTCTGCCTAAAGATGGAAAAACGCCCGCAACAGACGCATTGATACAATTGCTTAGAGAAGGCAGGCAGCCAGGAATCTCTCTTGTTCTTGCAACACAACAGCCAGGTGCAATCAACACAGATGTAATGACTCAGTCAGATATCGTTATCTCCCATAGAGTTACTTCAAGACCTGATATTGAGGCATTGAATCTTATAATGCAAACTTACCTCTTTGAAGATGTAAAAGGATATATGAACAGCCTTCCTGCATTAAAGGGCTCTGCACTCCTGCTTGACGACAATTCAGAAAGGATTTATCCAATAAGGGTAAGGCCAAGATTCACATGGCATGGAGGAGAGGCGCCGACTGCAGTAAAGGTTGAAAAAAGATTATGATTCTTATTATTTAATTAGATAAACTCCTTTGTCCATTACTTGTTTGCAATCTAAGTATACACTGGACTCTAAAAGAATGTAATCAGTATGTGTTTTGCTTTTCCAATTTGCCCCAGTATTTTCTCCTATTGGGTCGCCATTTGCAAAATGGATTCCTGGAAATTTCTCATCTTGTAATATATGCCCTATTAAATGCTTAATGAATCTGTTTGTGCCAAGCGCAAATTCTCCTATTCTTGAAGCATTCCCGTCTGCTTGTATTTCTTCTTTGACTTTTTGTTCCAATTTTTTATTTTTTGAATTTACAGAAACAATCCTGCTGTCTTTTATTTCCAGCTCAAGCGGGTAGTCTGCACACTTTTCTTGAATATGCCCGCCAACATAACCATCAACAATAACTCTGCCTTCTATTGATTCAGGAGTCGTATAAACCTCTCCAGATGGAAGATTACCCCATGTTCCTGGCTTAATTATCCCACTTGATACAACCCATTTGTATTTTCCCACGATTGCAGTCAAGTCTGTCCCCCTTCCTGTTTTTACCTTAACTTCTTTAGTTTTGATTAACAAATCATAAATTTTATTAGAAAACTTTTCAACTTCTTCAAAGTCAGAAAGCATTGATTCATTAAGAATCTGTTCAGTTATACTGGGCATAGTAGCTAATCTTAGCCTTTTTGTTATGCAAGGAAGCTCATAAAGCGGTTTTCTAAAAATTTCACGTTCTTCTTTACATTTAGATTCAAAAATTACAAAGCCTGCATCTGCATCTCTAAATGCATCAATCATGAATGCCGGAATCTTGTAGGGCCTTATACCGTAGTGCTCCATGACAAAATAACGCACCTTTGCCTTTTTTTCAGTAACCTTTGCAGCAAGTTCCTTAGAAAAGAATTCCTTGCTAAAGTCAGTGATAATTGCTACCTTGTCTCCCTCTTTTATGTGAAGTGCCTTGCATGCCTGTTCAGCTGCTTTTTCGAATTTCATTTTTTTATTCTATCTGCATATTTAAAAAATAAAAAAAGAAAAGGGAAATTAAAAAACAAATTTCCAAATAAAAAAATTAAAGGCAATGAGTTTTTTGCTTTGTTGTTTAATAGTAGGTTGTTTCTTCTTCACCAAGCTTCTCTGGTTTCTTCATTGTAGTAAAAAGCACCGCAACCAAGACAACAAATAAGATTCCAAGCACAATAGCCAGTGTGAACAAGGGTCTGCTTAAGCCAGTTGTTGGCGTCTTTACCTTGACTACATTTGCTGTTATGCCTATTTCTTTTGTCTCGCCGTCACTTCCAATTGTAATTGGAACAGTGTAGCTTCCTGATGTTGTCTGATTTGTTGCTTCTACTGTAATCTCAACACTCTCTGCAGAGTTTGCTGGAATTGTCACGACAGAGGGATTAGCGGTTATCTTCACACCTGCCTTCTCCAATGCGGCTGGTGTTGATATTGTTATAACCTTTGTCTCGCTTGTTGGATTGACAATTTCTATTATATAGATTTCCTTGCTTCCAACTTGGACTTCCTTTGTCAATTGAGGTGTCAAAACCTCGACCTTTCCTGCTGCTTCTGCACCCTTTACTGTCACATCCTGTGTAACAGTGGAACTTGAGTCATCGTTGTATGCCTCGATTGTCATTGCATACTTGCCTGACTTTGTTCCCTTGGGTATCTCAAGGACAAGTGTCTTCTCAACTGCGTCTTCCTTATCACAATTTTCATCGCAGTCAACCGACACCAAGTCACCGGCATATACCTTCTTTTCAATGCCAAGTTCAGAGATTCTTGCTTTTATGTAGGTATCTTCTACCTTATGGGAACCCCTGTTCTTTACAACAACATTTACTTGGAGGTTGTCGCCGTCTTTGACTTCCCTGACAAATTCTGTTGAGAGTATCTCTATGTCATAACTTGGTCTCTGTATTGTAAGCTGGTATCTTTGCTGGTCTTCCTTGTTTTTGCTTGCTATCCTCACGATAAGCTTGAAATCATCGCTGATGTTCAAGTCGCCTGGGATTGCAAGAGAGAGTTTCTCTGTGTATGTCCTGTTTGCTGAGACATCAAATCTCTCTGTCTCCTGTTCTATCTCATCCCTGTAACCGTCTATCCATGCCTTTACCGTGACATCTTTCTCGTTGGTTACTGATGTGAAAGAAACACTGAGATCAAGGGTTTTTCCAGCAGTTATGCCAATTGTCTTGCTGCCGACTATGTTGTCGTTTGCTTCGACACTTATGTCAGAAGCGATTTCTGCAGCCATTACAAAAGAGCTCGCTAGAACTACTGCAACCAAAAAAACAAAAAACAGATTTTTTGTTTTCATATTTTTTACTCCCATAGTTTAATTGATTTACCTAATCTCTTGTTCTTTATAAACTTTTCGGTAGTAACATTTTACCCCTTTCTTTGGATAGCATTTTTATTGAAATCAGCCATTCAGCCGGCTTTTATGTCAGAAATGCTTAGGCATTTCTGAACATCCTAAAATCCCAACAAACCACACCTCCGCAAAAATCCCCTGATTTTTGGGGCATAGGAAATTAGTAAATTTCCTCTGTTTAAGGTGTGGTAAACACAAGGGATTTTTTGATCATCTTTTGCATCTTCAATGCATCCTTGTCGAGCAATGGTGATTCAGAAATGAGCGTGAATTTGTAATTGTTCTCTTTTATCGCCTTTGCAAGCAGCCGCATGTCAGGAGAATTCTTTTCTCCCAGTGGAATGTGCCATCTCTCGCCCTTTTCAGTAAAATGAACTTCTGTAAAATGGCAGTGCAGCTGCTTAAGACACTCCTGCCCAAGATGATTTCTTATCTCGAAAAAGATTCTTTCATAGTCTTCTATTGTTTTTATTCCTCCATTGGTTCTTGCATGCAAATGAGCAAAGTCAATTACTGGCTTAACTTCTTTCAGTAATTTTGCGAGGGTTATGTTATCCTGCAATGAGCCGAATGCGCTTGGCTTGCCTGTTGTTTCTGCCCCCAGGATGCAGTGCAGTTTTCGCTCTTTCATCTTTTTTATCGCTTCCTTAAGAACAGAAATGCAGTTTTTTAATGCAATTTCTTCTGTCTGCTTTTGGTAGTAGCCTGGATGGAATACTATTATATATGCTCCAAGCAATTCTGCTGCTTCTGCTGTCTGCATAATATTCCTGATTGCGATTTGCTGTTTTTCTCTTATTGGAGAACAGCAATTAATCCAATAGGGGGCGTGGCATGACAATAAAACATCATTTTTTTCTGCTGTTTTTCTTGCCTTAATCCATTCCTCTTTTTTTCCTCTTACACCCCTGACAAACTCTACCTCTAATGCATTAAGCCCTTCGCTTGCAACATACTCAATGCCCTCTGCAAGAGTTTCGCCCTTACAATCAAGAGGCATTCCTGCAGGCCCCAATCTCAATTTAATGTCCATCAATAATCAAGAGAACTGCAACTTTTAAGGCTTTTTGTTTGATTTCTCTTCTTGTTTTGCCAGAGCAAAAATTATTGCTGAGGTACTACTCTCCTATTACGACAAAATTTATAAACGGACGAAGATAAGAAAACAGCAATACAATTTGCAGAAAAATGCCAGAAGAAAAAATAAATGTAATGGTTAATGGATTGCCTGGAAATATGGCTTCTAAAGTTGCAGAGCACATTTCAAGAAATAGAGAAAATTTTTTTCTAGTTGATTATTCCTTGACAGGACAGGAAATTGAACAAGAGCATTATGGTGACAATGATTTAGGCGTGATTAGACTGATAAAATTGATAAAACCTAGTACGCGTGATTCGAAAATAGAGGAGGTTATATCAAAATATTATCCCTTTATTTCAGTAGATTTTACACATCCTAATGCGGTTAATACAAACGGCTATTTTTACTGCAGGCATGAACTGCCTTTTGTTATGGGAACGACTGGAGGCGATAGAAAAGCACTTGAGGATCGAGTTAAGGTTTCAGATATTTCTGCAGTAATAGCACCAAATATGGCAAAGCAGATTGTAGCATTTCAGGCAATGATGCAGCATGCCTCTGAAAATTTTCCTAATGTTTTCGAAGACTATGCTCTTGAAATTGTTGAAAGCCACCAAAAAGGCAAGGCAGATACAAGCGGAACTGCAAAGGCAATGGTTGGTTATTTCAATAAACTGGGTATTCCATTCAAGCCAGAGCAAATAGTAATGATAAGAGAGCCAGAAATTCAGAAGGAGAAGGGTATTCCCGATGAATACTTAACAGGACACGGATGGCATACATACACATTGAAATCAAAAGACGGCACTGTATTGTTTGAATTTACACATAATGTTAATGGCAGAGATATTTATGCTTCAGGAACAATTGATGCTGTTGTTTATCTTGACAAAAAAGTGAAAGAAGGAAGCAAAGGACAAGTTTACAGCATGATTGATGTTCTAAAAGGCAAATGAGCCTTCTCTTTCCTAATAATGATTAATTTTATAAATATCATTCGTTTTCTCCTTTCATGAAGATACTAAGCCTGCACTGCGACTACATAAAATTCAGGCCTTTGAAAAAGGCGTTAAGAGAGCCAGAGCAGCTTGCAAAAGAGGATGAGAATGAAAAAGAGGTAAAGGAATGCCTTGTTATTCTCACTTCGGTTGAAAAATCTGACGAGCAAAACTCTTCAGGAATTGCTGGTAATCTTGTTGCGAACATAAAAGACATTGCTTCCCAGGTAAACTGCAAAAAAATAGTTTTGTATCCTTATGCTCACTTGGCAACTGACTTGGCCTCGCCTTCAGAAGCAATGAAAATTTTGCAGTTGTCTGAAACTGAATTGAAAAAGCAGAAGTTTGATGTTGTAAGGGCGCCGTTTGGCTATTACAAGGAGTTTGAATTAAAATGCAAGGGGCATCCACTCTCTGAATTGAGCAGGGTGATTTCTGCAGACGGGAAAACAAAAATTGAGGATTCAAAGGCATTGAAGGCAGAAGAGAAGTATGATTATAAACAGCTATTGAACCAGATTTCAAAATCAAAATTGGACACAAGCAAGATAAAAGACAATGACCACAGGATTCTTGGGCAAAGGATGGACTTGTTCAGCTTTAATGATGTCGCGCCTGGAATGGTTTTCTGGCACAACAATGGCCTGATAATTTACAATGAACTTTTAAAATTTTGGAGAGAGGAGCATCTGAAAGCAGGTTACCAGGAGATTTCAACCCCTTTTGTTCTTGACAAGAAACTATGGCAGATTTCGGGGCATTGGGAGAAATACAGGGAAAATATTTTTCTTACAAAATATGAAGGCAGGGATTTTGTAGTAAAGCCGATGAATTGCCCGGGAGGAATTCTCATTTACAAGTCAAAACCTCGTTCATATAGGGAATTGCCGATGAGGGTTGCCGAGCTTGGAGTAGTTCATAGGCAGGAATTGTCAGGAGTTTTGGCGGGACTTTTTAGGGTGATAAAGATAACGCAAGATGATGCGCATATTTATTGCAGGGAGGAACAGCTTGAAAGTGAGATTGTTGGAGTAATTGAATTGATTGACAGGGTGTATAAGAAATTCGGCTTTGAGTATCATGTTGAATTATCTACAAGGCCTGAAAAAAGAATCGGTGATGATAAACTGTGGGATAAGGCAGAGAAGGTTTTAGAAAGTGTCTTAAAAAAGTGCAAAGTAAAATTCAAGACAAATAAGGGAGATGGCGCCTTCTACGGCCCGAAAATTGACTTTCATATCAAAGATTCTCTTGGGAGGACATGGCAGTGCGCAACAATACAGCTTGATTTTGCGATGCCTGAGAGATTTGAGCTGGGTTATATTGCCGAGGACAACAAGATGTGCAGGCCTGTAATGGTTCATAGGACTGTTTACGGCTCGCTTGAAAGATTTATTGGAATACTTCTTGAGCACTTGAGTGGCAATCTTCCTGTCTGGCTTGCTCCTATCCAGGTCAAGATTGTATCATTCACAACAAAGAATATTCCTTATGCCCAGAAGATAAAGGAAAAATTTGCAAGCGAGGGAGTAAGGGTTGATTCTGATTTTGAGCCGGAAAGGGTTGAGGCAAAGATAAGGGATGCCGAAATAGAGAAGATACCCTATATAATAGTTATAGGAGACAAGGAGCAGCAAAAGGGCACTCTCGCAGTCAGGACACATGGTGCAAAAGGCGTGAAATTTGATGTTAAATTGAATGAGTTTATTGATGAGTTAAAAGGGAAGATAAAAGAAAGGAAATAAACATGAATTTTAAAGAGGCGTTATCAAAGCTCAAGAAAAGCCCGGAGTTCAAGAAGTTCAAGAAAGAGCACAAGGATTCCTATCTATGCACAGGTTTCTTTATTATTGATTCTGAGGGCAGGAATGTGACAACACAGCTTAATTTCCAGATGAAGAATGAAAGGATTGCGGCATTTTCAGTTGGCGAAGATATAACAGTGAAAATAGAGGATTTGATGATAAAGGAGAAAATCCTAAAGCTGAAGGAGGGCATAAATAAAGACATTGAGGATTTGCAGGGCATTGTAAAAAAGCAGATTAAGGAGAAGGATATAAGGGGGAAGATAAGCAAGGTTATGGCAATACTGAGCAATGACGGCAAAAACGAAATGTGGAATGTAACATGCTTCCTGGAGGCAATGCAAATACTCAACATTCATGTAGATGCCAACTCAGGGAAATTGCTGAAATCCGAGAAGATGGCATTGAACGATTTTTTCAAGAAACCGGCTGATTATGTCGGGTAATTTTTAGCAAGATTTAAATAGAAATAAATTTCTCTTGGGCTATGAATAAATTAGTGAAGCTTGGGATTGCTGGATTGATTGGAGTGGGAATAGCAGGATGTGCCACAGTGCCTTACACAAGGACAGAAGTTGTGCAATATGAAAGGCAACCAATTATCCTGAAAGAAGAGAAGAATATTGTGAAAAATATCATTGAAGAGAAAATAAATGACATAGCAATAAATAATTACAATATCAATGTTTTTGTTGTTGAGACAAGCACGAATATTCTAAGGCATCATAAAGCTACTTCAACTGAAACTGTCCGCCGTGAAGACACGATAACTTATGAATCAAAGGACTCCATCCTTAGTGGCGACTTGGTTGGTTGGATACCAACAAACAAAATAGAAGGTAAAGAAGAAGTATCTGCTCGTGTATTAGAAGATACAAAAGAGGAAACCGAAGAACTTTATTCTTCCCAGCCCAAACAGGGAATACCAGTTAAATTCTCAAGCAAGAATTTTAAGTTTGAGAATAATCTTGAAAACATAATCAAGAATACAGATGACAATGGCAGAGTTGTTGTTTCAATAAACTCTTATCCTCTTTTATGGCGTGCTACTGAAAGAGAATTAACTTTGGCGTTAGGCAACAATCTGCAGGACCAGATTAAAGATGCCTCAATAAGAGACAAGGTTACAGGTTCCATGAAAATTAAGGCAGCATCATATCCCATAGAAATTGAAACTGCCAAAAAAGGAGAAATAATCCAGAATGAGGGCAATCCCTATTATTCTGAAGTCAAAAATGACAAGAGGACATTTAATGCAGGGGGATATCAGCTTGATTTAGGCGAGTTATATGGATATATGCAAAATTTAATCAATGGGGAACTAAAGGAAAGATGCCTTTCTCATGTTTATATCCAAGCAAGGGATATAGAAAGCCATTTTCCGATAAATGATGCCCTAATCAATTTGAAGCAAAAAAAGGCAGTGCCAATTGAAAGATTATTGGCAGAAGAAGAAAATATAAGAAGAAGATATTTTGTTGAGGGCTCTGAATTTTTTAAGGGAACCAGAGTAGATGTTTCTCCCCTGCTTATAGACTTGTCAGGGCAGAAAAGCATAAATTCCGGAGGGCTTGAATTAGTTTCTAATATTGGCTCGGCATATGACATTGAGGTTACACATCCACAATACAGATTTTTGCAGGGTGAGATTATATTTGACAAAAAGACAGATGCAAAAACTATCGAGATGATTTCCCTTGGAAGCAAGATAAGAACGCAGGAGACACAGGAGAAAGGCGGAAAGATAATTGACACTAAATAAATAATTTTACTGCACGACAAAAATCAGATTCGGGCCAGATATATTATGGCTCAGAATTTTAAAGCCCTCTTTCTTCAGCAATCTTTTTAATTCGAATGGAGTAAAAAGATGGTAATATCTTTGATGCACTTCATTCCTGATATGCCAGGGTATAAAGACATCCCTTTTCTTGAAGAAAAATTTCCACTGAAATTTGTTCCAGACAGCGATTATTGCAGTCCCGTTTGGTTTGAGCACACGCTTTATCTCTCTTAATGCCTTTATCCTGTCATCTTTTGCGAGATGATGCAACAACGAGATGCATAAGACATAATCAAAAAAGTTTGTTTCAAATGGAAGCAAAGTTGCGCGTGCCTGCTTGAGTTTTATCTGCAATTTGTGCTTTTTTCCATACTCCATCGCTTTTTTTAGCATCCTTTCAGAGAAGTCAATTCCATAGCAGTCAAAATCATTGTACTCGAAGGGGATAAGATTTCTGCAGTTCCCGCATCCAATTTCAAGTATCTTGTTTGGCTTCCATTCATCTGAAAATTTTTTTAGGACACTGAATATTTGGGGTTGTGGTTTTTGCCTGAATGAGTGCCATGATTCTGCTATAGCGTTCCATACTTCCTGCTGCGATTCCTCTTTGTTTTTCATAGAATCAGATTTCAGCCGCATTTTCATTGCAGCTGCATTTTTCCTCTTTAATTTTTGGTATTGCTGTGATAAGAAGTTTTTTTACATTATCCGCGTTTGTTTTCATTCTTTCGACAATCATGTTCCATGTAACTGGCTCTTCGCCCTCTTTCCAGCAGTCATAATCAGTTGACATTGCAATTGCCTGATAGCATATTCCCGCTTCTCTTGCGAGAATCACCTCAGGAACAGTTGACATGTTTATGATGTCTGCATTCCAGCCTCGGAACATGTGGCTTTCCGCCTTTGTTGAGAATCTCGGCCCCTCTATTGTTATTACAGTGCCTTTATTGTGATGCGATAATCCAAGCTGTTTTGCTGTGCCGCTTAATAGCTCTCTCAATTTACTGCAGAATGGCTCTGCCATTGGCGTATGAATCACCTTTTCGTCATGGAATGTCAATGCCCTGTGCTTTGTGAAATCTATAAATTGGTCAGGAAATACAAGATGCCCAGGTTTTATCTCTTCCCTTAATGAGCCGCATGCAGTTGTTGCAAGAATGTGGGTGCATCCCTGCTGCTTCAATGCAGCGATATTTGCCTTGAAATTCACACCAGTAGGGTAAATTGTATGCCCTTTTCCATGTCTTGCCAGGATAACAACATCGACGCCTGCAAGTTTTCCGATTGTCAATGTTGATGACGGCTTTCCGTATTTTGTTTCAACTGAAATCTCTTTAAAATCCTTCAGAAGATTGGGGTCATCGAGCCCAGAGCCTCCAATTACACCAACTTTTATCATAACCCTCTTATAAGATAATAATTTAAATAATTTGTTGTTTTATTAATACAGAAAACAAATTAAACTACTGCCTATTGTTTTCTGTCTCCTAAAAATCCAAGGATTTTTATGATAATAGCAAAAATGTCAGATAATTATTATAACCCCAAACCCTATGTGCCTGCAGATGCTGTCGTGAAAGAAGCAAAACCAGGTTATAAGGCTGGAAATTCCATGCTAGATAATGTTCTTGATAACATAAGGAAAGATAACATTGTCAAAAGGTTCAAGGATTTGTACACTAAGATTTTTAAGAAGAAATAACTCCCCTTTTCTCAAGATGGTCAAGTTAACAAGGGCGTCATTCCGTAAGCCGACAAAAACACTTGCCGGAGTAACACCAGTAGCAGTAATGCTTAAGCCGCGAAAATGCAGGCATGGAACATGCGTTTATTGCCCTTCTCTTGATGTTCCCCAATCTTACACTCCCGCTTCTCCTGCCGTGCTTAGGGCAGAGATGTTCAAGTATGATTCTTATGAGCAAGTCAAGTCAAGAATTAAGGCATTTGAGGTTATGAACCATCCTACAGACAAGATTGAGCTTATTATAATGGGCGGGACATTTTTTTCTTATCCTATTAAATATCAGCATGAATTTGTCAAGAGATGCTATGATGCCATGAACGGCAAAGAGGCACAGAATTTGGAAGAGGCAAAAAAACTGAACGAGAAAGCAGGGCATAGATGCGTTGCATTATGCATAGAGACGCGCCCAGATATATGCTCTGAAAAAGAAATTAAAAGAATGCTGGAATTTGGATGCACTCGTGTTGAATTAGGCGTTCAGGCAATTGATGACAAGGTTTATCGCCTTATGAAACGCGGGCATCTAGTTAATGATGTTATAAAGGCAACCCAACTGCTAAAAGATTCTGGTTTTAAGGTCGGGTATCATATCATGCCTGGGCTTCCTTCAAGTTCTCCTGAAAAGGATTTAGAAATGTTCAGGATGCTTTTTTCTGAAGCAAGGTTTAAGCCAGACCAGCTGAAAATCTATCCTTGCCAAGTTATGAAAGGCAGTGAACTTGAAAAATGGTTTTATGCCGGAAAATACAAGCCCTATAGTGAAGAGGAGATTGTTGATTTGATTGTAAAAATGTTAAGAGAAGTTCCAGAATATTGCAGGGTGATGAGGATAATGAGGGAGATTCCTCCAGAGTATATGATTGCAGGCACAAAGAGAATTGACTTGAGAAAGGTGATAGACGAAAAAATCGCTGATGAAAAGGTAAAATTGGGTGAGATAAGAAGCAGGGAGATTGGCTTTATGATCAGAGAAGGAAGAAAGATTGACAAGAAACTGCGGTTGGATATTGCAAAGTATAATGCTTCCAATGGAACTGAATATTTTATTCAGGCAGTAAATAAGCAGAATATCTTGTTTGGCTTGTGCAGATTAAGGATTCCATTCAAGCCATTTATCAATGAACTGAAGGAAACTGCAATTGTCAGGGAATTGCATGTTTATGGTAAGAGCATTGCAATCGGGAAAGAAGGCAATGCAATTCAGCATAAAGGATTAGGCAAAATGCTTATGAAAAGGGCAGAGGAAATTGCCTTGGAGGAGGGAAAAAAGAAAATTGCAGTAATATCTGGAGTTGGAGTAAGGGAATATTACAGGAAATTAGGGTATAAATTGAAAGGTTTTTATATGATTAAAATATTGGATTAAAATGGTTATTGGCTATATTATTCTTGCTGTCGCTGTTGTGAGCAGCTTGTCTTTTATCGGAGCAGCAACGCTTCTCTTCAAAAAATCTGATGGAATCATGCATCTCCTCGTGAGTTTTGCAGCCGGCTCGTTATTAGCGGCGGCATTTCTTGATTTGATTCCCGAATCAATAAACGAGCTGAACATCAATGGTGTTTTTTATTCGGTTATAGCAGGATTTTTCCTTTTTTTCCTTTTGGAGAAATTCTTCCATTGGAGGCACTGCCATGAGAATGAATGCAAAGAGCATCCATTCACTTATCTCAGCTTGCTTGGTGACGGAATTCATAACTTTTTTGATGGGATGATTATTTCTGCGTCATTCATGACTAACATATCACTTGGATTTGCAACAACCTTGGCGGTGATATTCCATGAAATCCCCCAGGAACTTGGGGATTTTGCAATACTCCTGCATGGCGGCTTTACAAAGAAAAAGGCGATATTGTGGAACTTTTTAATCTCCCTGACAGCATTTATCGGAGCATTGCTTGTCTATTTTATTAATTTTAACTCAAGCATTATTTCCATGTTGCTGCCATTTGCAGCAGGGGGTTTCATTTACATTGCCGCATCTGACCTTATTCCCGAGATGCATAAGGAAAAGCATCTTCCCAAATCAATAGTCCAGATATTGTTCTTTATAGCAGGCATAGCAGTTATTTCTCTTATTGCAACAAAATTCGTCGCTTGAAAAGATTTTTAAACTTAAGATAACTTTAATTACATAAGGGATGTCGCATTTTTAAAAATGAGGTGGAAGGTTTCAGTACTGCTTGGGATACTTCTTTATGTCCTTATATTCGTTGAAATCTCTGTTCTTATGTTTATTCCAGCATTGCAGAACAAGCCTGCGATGCAGACAATCATTCATCTTCTTATACTTCCTTTCTTGGTTTTAATTTGCGGGTATATTTATTTTAGGGTGAAAAAGGGCACATTGAAAGAAGGATTATTATTCGGCATTGCCCTGCTTGCTGTTGGCACAGTACTGGACTGGATTATAACAATACCTCTTTTTATTATTCCTAAAGGGCAGGCATTCTTTGATTTCTACAAGACCTGGAGCATATGGGCTGGATTTGCCGAAGTTTTAGTCCTTTCAGCAATAAGCGGGATGATATTCGGGGTTAAGGCTAAAAAGAAGAAATAATCTGCCGATAGATTATTTATGGCTGAACCAGAAAACAAATTTGTCTTTTCCTTTATCTTTGCTTTTTTCTATGCTGTCAAGCCTGCAGAACCCGAACCTTTCAAACTGGATTATATCCCCTTCTTTGAGGTTTTGGACGCCTTTTTCTGCAAGCCCTTCAACAAGCGAGCCATCGGGCATCATGACTTCTGCCTTTATGTTCACCTCTTCTGCAGGAAGCCAGTGTATAAGCTTTGCTTTTAGGTTTTCGTCAAGCTCCTTTGAGACGAATTCAAATTTCTTGCTGTACTTGAAATTAAAAAGATGCATCAATCGGTAATTGCCCACATTCTTTGCTATCCATTTGTAATCATCTTCTGCTATGTAAAACTCATTTTTTGTCGAGAAATTTCTATTTCCTCGCTCAATATAATCATGATGAAGAGGAATTCCGACTATCATCTCCATTGCCTTTTCAATCTTTATTTTTTTTGGATTGGCAATAAAGAAATACCTGTTTGATTTTTCAGTTATCTTCCTATTTTCAGCATACAGCATATCAATGGGGGCAGTTGCCTCGTGATTCATAAATCCGAAATTAAGGCAAAACTTCCTTATTGCTTCTGCATGAATTCCTCGTCTTGCGAGAGACTGGACAGACCATGTTCTTGGGTCATCCCATCCGAAATATTGCCCTGTTTTTATTTCGTGCTGTGACTTGCTCTTGCTTAGCTTAATGCCCTCAAGCTTTATCAGCCCTGTATGAAGCAATACCAGCTTTTTCCAGCCGAATATATCCCATATATATTCTTCCATCTCGCTTTCAATCATCAAGTCCTTGCCCCTCATTACATGGGTTATGCCAAGCAAGTGGTCATCAACTGCCCACGAGAATTCAAGCAGGGGCCATACAATATATTTACTGCCCACTCTTGGATGCTCCCTGTGGCTTATCCTTAACAAAACCCTGTCCCTGAAAGCAGGATTTGGGTGCCTCATTGATGTCTTTATCCTTAAGGTTGCCTCGCCTTCCTTGTACTTTCCAGCAAGCATGTTAGCCCATTCCTTGAGATTTGTTTTCTTGTCATGCTCCCTGCACTCACATTCCTTGCCCTTGTTCCTGTTCTCGCGCAGTTTCTCTATGCTGCAGAAGCATACATACGCGCTGTTCTTGCTTATAATCTCTTCAGCATATTTGTAGTATATACCCAGCCTGTCTGACTTGTATAATATTGGGGTTTCATATTTAATACCCAAGAAATTCAATCCTTGGGGAACTAAATCATACGCTTCCTTGATAATCTGTTTCTCTTCAGAGCCTATAGTATCATCAATTATGAGCAGAAGCCTGCCATTGTACTTTTTTCTGTATTCGTCATTTATTACCGCAGGATAAACATTTCCTATATGCAATGGTCCTGAAGGAAACGGCGCATACCTCAAGACAACATTTTCAGTCGAACCGGGAAGCGGCGCAAGCTCACGCTTTTCCTCACCATGTTTTTTTTCAAGAAGTTCTGGCGCCTTTCTCTTTATTTCGGAAATTTGTTTTTCCAATGGAATCTTGTTGATTTCCTTGATTACCTTGTTAACCTGCATTGCTAGGTCTTTTATGTCATTCCTTAATTTGGGGTTGTCCGCTATAAGCTTGCCGATAACAGCAGACGCGTTTGCCTTGCCGTCATGCAGCACCGCATTCTGCAATGAATAAACCCTTATTTTCTCATTTATCTCCATTACAGCAGAAAAATGGCGTTTGTATTTAAATTTATTCCATTCGATTCAAGTGAAACAATGGAAATATTTTTAAATTATATTTACTAAAAAGTGACAACCAGAAATGGAACTTGAACAGGGGCTTGCTGATTTAGAGGCATGTGACAGGGATTTGGCAAATAGGGATTCCTTCAGGCTTATACATTTCCTGCTGGAAGTGGAGCATTTTGCATGGAGCAATCATCTCAACAGAGCTACTCTTACTTGCTCTAACCCATCTATAATTGTAAACTAAAATGAAAACCGAACTTGAGGAATATATTGAGCGTATAGACGGCTTTTTGGACAAAAGAGATAACTTTGTTCTGGAGATTAGCAAAACAGAGGATGGAAACGCGAAATCAGTCCGTTTTTATACGTTAATAGAATACAAAAACCCCCTGCTTAAAGAGGATACTCTCGTGCATTTTAGATTTGTCTCAAAAAATCTTGATGATGCCGCAATAAAAGACCTTGAAAGAGGGCTCGTTAATCTTGCAGAGAAGGGCTATAAAATAGATTATTTCAATTTTGCAAAATAGAATAGGCAGGCATAGCCAATGTTTGTGTGATACAAGGTTCAAAATAGGACATTAATTCATGAAGAAAGATTAAGAGCTGTGAGAAGATTATAGAGCTGCTGCTTCTTGCATTTTTTGTTTAAGGGGCATTCCCCGCATAATGGCTTCTTTTTGCAGAAATTCTTCCCAAGATTGACAATCAATGCATGATATTCATTAAATAGTTGTGCATCTTTATCAAGATTTGAGGAAAAAAATTCCTGCCATTCATCATACTCTTTTAAATTTCTTGTTTTTTCAGGCATTATCCTGCTGAAAATTCTTTTTGTGTATGCGTCAATTACAAATATAGGCTTGTTTAGTGCATAAAGCAGAATTGAATCAGCGGTTTCTTTCCCTATTCCATGAACTCCAAGAAGCAAATCTCTTGATTTTTCTTGGGTTATCTTTTCAAGTTTTTCTAAGGGATAGGATTGCAAAAATTCAACAAATGCCTTCAGCTTTTTTGCCTTTTGGTTATAATAGCCAGATGATTTAATAAGCAATGCAAGTTCTTTTTCTTCTGCATTTCTTATGCCTTGTTCATTAAGCATCTTTGCCTTTCTTAGATTTTCCAGCGCCTTTTCAACATTTTTCCAGGAAGTATTTTGCGTTAAAATCGCACCAATGCAGATTTCAAAACGCCTTTCTTTGCTTTTTGATTTCGTGGGCCACCATTTCTGCGGCTTGAATTCCTTTAAAAGTGTCGAGTATATCTCCTGAAGAAGAATTTTAGTTTCCATTGGTTATCTTAATCATTAATAATATTAAAAATCTATTACCCTCTGACATTGTCGAATTTGCGGGACTTTTAATAATTTTTGTCTCAATACTTTTCATAAAAGTCCAGACTATTTGATAGAGCCTTTCCCTCTAAATCTCGTTTATGTTCAGCCTTCTTTCTATCCTGTCAATCTTATGCTCGAGCAGGTCAATCCTGTCAAGAACCTTGTAAAGCTTTTCAGACATGCTTCTTATCTTGTCTCTCAAGCTTAAAGGCAAGTCCCTTTCATCATAACCGCCTGATAAGCTGCTGTTGCTGCTGTCTGAAGAAAATGATGATGTTTCGGCAGAAGACGCAAGACTTCCTAAAAACCCGATGCCTTCAGTGCTTGCACTATCACTGCTTTGGGCGGTTGTGGTGTCTGCGTCATTGATTATTCCCCTGCTTTTCAGTTTTCCCAAATCAATAATATAATCGCTATACCTCTTTTTCTTTTTGAAAAACATATAAGGACTAAGAAATTCTGCTTATTAAAATTTTTGTTTTTAAATTTCCTCAAGAAGACTTTTAATGGCAGTAGTTGGCTGCTTTTGTCCCTCAGTCCAATTATAAGATTTTTACTAATTTTATAGAGGCATATCCTCTTATAGATTCAGCAATCACATTACCCAGTATCTTCTCTAATTTTTCAGATTCATCCTCTTTGCTTGCGGGCAGTTTTATTCTGCCGACAATTCTCACAGGCACGTCATTAAATCGCTCTTTTAATTCACACCATGTCAATTTCTCCAAATTAAATCCTTTTGGATTTTCTGTAATCTGTGATGCCGCCATATGAAAAACTGCCCTGAATTTCTTCGCGTAGGTATCATGCTTTACATATACAATGTCACTGTGATAGTGCCTTTTAGTGAAATCGTGAAATCCGGCAATCCCCCCTCTTGAACCAATCTCAAACGGTTTTGTCTGGACCTCATATTCAATAATGTTCTCTCCCATGCTTACTCAATATATAACCTCTTTAAAAAATTTTGTTTTATGGCATAGTAAGATATTAAAAACAGCAATTCCTTACATTTGGGATTAAAATGGCGGATAAAGAAGAAGGCAAGGAGCTTGAGGCAGAAGATATACTCCAGATAGTTGCAGAGATTAACCCAAGATACAAAGACCCCACAGTGAAAGACAAGGTAAAGCCAATGCCTATATGGCAGAACCAGCTAATTTATGACTCGACTTCTGAGACATTAGAGCCTATATATTTCTGGCTGCTTGAGATGATTGAGAAATTTATCGGCCCAGCAGAGAAGCTGGTTGACAACTTTGTCGCAGCCCCGGGCTCTGGCTATTTTGCAGAACTTGGTGCAAGGGCGACTAAAATGCAGGAAGAGGGAATGAAGATTCTTGGCTCTGTCAATACTGTCATAAAGAGCATAATCAATATAATATATGACCTGAAGGAATACGAGATTAGATTAAAGCATTATGAGCTTGCTAAATCAAAGAATAAAGATGAGAAGGAAGCAGGAATTCTTGCATTGAAGCAGATATGGATGGACAATGTTGACATAAAAAGAGGAAGGGGAAGCATAAATATGCTTGCATATGACCTGAGCTTTACAACATTGAGAGATGCATTCATGAAGGCAGAAAGCATCGAGGATGTTGATAGGATGGATTTGAATGACAGGGTGAAGAGGATACTCAAGCCAAGGGTTGCCGAATTCCTTGAATGGAAGAAGCGTTCAGAATCAGAACTGAAGAAAAGGTTTGAGATAGAGAGGACATATCTCAAAAGCCAGGTTTCTGCATTACAGCTGTATTCAAGATGGGCGAAGCCGTATCTTAAGGCAGCTGAGCAGTTGAGAATGAAGGAGACAACATCAGCGAACCTTGTGAAATCATTCAACACCGTAATACTAGGGGTTACATTGTTTGCGATGAAGAAGCTTGATGTAAGGGAGCTGGCATATAACAAGGAACTGCCGATTAACTTTGCTAATCTTAAACTGAAAAGGAATTATTACACATGCGTCCTGATTGACCTGAATTTCAGGGGAATACCAAGAAGGATAACACAGGAAGGGCATTATGCCTTTGGCGGCAGGACAATAGTCAATTTTTCTGCATTCACATTGAATGATGACGAGCTGAAATTATTCAGGAAGAAGCTCGAGGAATCAGAGATATCAGATGCGCTAAAGCTTGTTGATGAAACAACTTCAGGCAGTTTGGAACAATTAAAAGATGACTTGGACAAGTATCTTGAAAAAAAGCCGGAGAAAGAAAAAGAGGAAGAAGAAAAAAAGGAGGGAGAGGTTAATCCCTTTGGCGCATTATTCAGCTTTTCTAAATCAGAGAAAAAGAAGAAAGAAGAAGATAAATCAGAAGAACCTGAAAAAAATGAAGGAACAGGGAAGAAGGGCATCCAGCCGGACTCATTCAAGGAATCTGTTGTCAGGAAACTCGCGGAAATGCAGGCGGCTGAAGGATGTTTTAACCTGTTTAATATATACAAGAAAACCCACGACATGGCCGCCCCTCAGCGTGATGTTGATTTCTGGGAGTTTTTCCAATCAAAGGGCAGGAAGGGTTTCTGATTAATCGGAAATTTTTTATGATATGAAAGAGAACTCTAAGGAAGAAAAGGAAAAGAAGAAAGATAAGAAGAATTCAGAGGAACAGGAAGAAAAGGATAGAGAGACAGATAATAATGGCTTGAGATTTCACGAGGGTTTTGCAGAGGTAAAAGATGCCTTGCCAGTCTTTAAGACGTCTGGCTTGGAGCAGTTTGTCTCTCAGGCGCCCGAATTGCCAAAGGACGAAAAGGACAAAGACAAGGACAAAAAAGAACAAATAAAATATTCTGCTGCAGGTTATACTGCAAATTATTCTGATAACAAGGATATGGAATGGCACGAAAGGGATTTGATTGCAGAGGTTGATGATTTGAGGAGAATAGGGATGCTTGTTGACAGGCAGCATAGGACGGAATTCAGGCCTGATTTTTCATTGGAGAGGCCAAGGGTTGAAATGCCTATTCTTCCTGAGATGAGAAGGGACACAAATGAGAATATTGTGAAGTATGCTGACAAGAAAAGGGATGTATGGAAGGATGAGTTTGGAACAGTCCATAGAAGGGATTTAAAGAAATACAAGCATGAAGGTGAATGACAGGACCTTTTTAAATAACAAGATTTATTATAAGAAACCTGTGGTTCCAAGAAAAGCTTTCTGCTTTTCTGGACCAGAAAATCCTTATAGAGATTTTCTTGGTTCCTATGCTTTCCCTTATCAATGATAAGATTTATTAATTGATTTGCTTTTCGTTAACTATGGCAGAGAATTATGAGTATCTTTATTCTGGCGGCAGTTCAACACTTGACCCGACTTATGGTGATTTATTCACAGGCTATCGAATTTCTGCCGGTTCTATCGGTGCTCCTACCTCACCACAAACAGCAGACCAGATAAGAGAGGTTTCTTCCAGATTGAATGAAGGCATGAAATCTGTTGAGTTATCGGTTATCCAGCCGGAGATTTTTGATACAATCCCAAAACAGCATCTTCAGGAGATAAACAGATTATCAAAATTAACAGGAAGCGAGACATCAGTCCATGCTCCAATCATTGACCCTGCAGGTTTCTCTAAAGAGGGATGGAGCGAAGCAGAGAGAGAAACAGCAGAAAGGCAGCTTTTTGGGATTGTTGAAAGAAGCCACGAACTAAACCCTGATGGCAATATCCCGGTAACAATCCACGCATCTGCACTGCCTGGAACAGAGTATCGTGTGCCAAGGGAAGGACTGCCAGGTGGAGAGGAAGAGATGATTATTGCAGTAAATCAGGAAACAGGGCAGATGGTTCCTGCGAGAAGAATACAGAGATATTATCCCGAGACAGGCAAGGAAGCAAATATAATCTCTGCGAGAGACGAGCTCGCAACAATAAACAGGAGCGAGTGGTCGAATAATCTGATAAGATTAAAACAATTCAAGAAAATGGCAGATGAACTGATTGAGCCTGCTTTGAAAGAGGCAGCGCCATTATTGTACAAAGTCTCAACAGGCTCTTCATTGACTGAAGAAGAGAAAAAAATATTTCCTCAATATGAGGATAAGATAAATCGTGGATTATCCTTTTTGCAGAATAGCAGTGCAATGATAAGAAGCTTTTATCACGAGGCCTACAAATTCGGCAATGAGGAAGAACGCAAGCTGCTTGAGGCAAGTTCAGAAGAATACAGGAAAGCGTTAAAGGAATCAACAAAAGGCAGCTATATCAAATATGTCCAAAATCAGACGCACGCTGTTGATTCGCTAATAAATGCCTTATCAAAAGCAGAGCCTCAGCTATACAAGCCAATAGAGGATTTTGCAATTGACAAGGCATCTACAACTCTTGGAAATGTTGCATTCAACTCTTTCAATAAATATGGGGACAGCGCGCCATTGATAAGCATAGAAAATGTTCCTGTCGGGCAGGCGATATCAAGGGCAGAGGATTTGAAAAAGCTTATTGTAGAATCAAGGGAAAAATTTGTTGAGAATGCAGTAAAAAATGGAATATCAGAATCAGAGGGAAGAAGGCAGGCAGAAAAGCTTATAGGGGCGACGTGGGATGTTGGGCATATAAATCTCTTGAGAAAGGGCGGCTTTGGAAAGGAAAAGATTATCGAGGAAACAAAAAAGATTGCGCCTTATGTAAAGCACGTTCATCTTACAGATAATTTTGGCTTTGCTGACACTCATTTACCTATTGGAATGGGCGAGGTTCCAACAAAAGAAATGATGAAAGAGCTTGAAAAGGCAGGGTATTCTGGAAAGCATATTGTAGAGGCAGGCGGCTTTGTTGCGCAATTTAAAACCTCATCGCATCCCTATGTGCTTGAAGCATTAGGAAGCCCTTTATATTCTGCATACATGCAGCCATTCTGGAATCAGGCAAGAGGGACTTCTGGAAATTATTCTGCCGGCTATGGCACAATGCTTCCAGAACAGCATTTCTCAATGTACGGCGCAGGATTTTCAACTCTGCCGACAGAACTTGGAGGGCAACTGCCAGGCAAGCAATCAAGATTTTCAGGAACGCCAACCGAATGATGACTGGCTCTGAAAAGATTTAAAAATCAAAATATACTAAATAAAGCACAAAAGAGGATCATATACAGAAAATAAATATTTTCTGTCTCTTAAAAATCAGGAGATTTGTTAAGATGGTAAAGGAAAAAAAAGAGAGTGTTTCTAAGAAGCAGGAAAAGACTCCAACATTGAATATTCTTAAAGAGCATGATATTGCTTATGACTTTTCAATAAAGGTTTACGAGAAATTCAACAAGATGATTAAATCAATCATTTTGTTTGGAAGCACTGCAAAGCGCATTGCTGAATCAGGCAGCGATATCGACTTGATTATAATAATCGATGACTGCTCAGTGCAATGGGACGATGAGCTGACTGCATGGTATCGCGAGGAATTGGGAAAGATTATTTCTTCAAATCCTTACAGGAAATCATTGCATATAAACACTGTAAGATTAAGCACATGGTGGAATGATTTATTGAGAGGAGATCCAGTTGTAATAAACATAATAAGATGGGGCGAGGCAATGCTGGATTTCGGCGGTTTCTTCAATCCATTAAAGATATTATTGCAGCAGGGCAAGATTAAAAGCACTCCAGAGGCAATTTATACTGCATTAGAAAGGGCGCCGATGCACATGCTGCGAAGCAAGACATCTATCTTGAATGCGATTGAGGGATTATACTGGGCATGCGTTGATTCTGCGCATGCGACATTGATTGCAGCCAAACAACTGCCCCCTTCCCCAGAGCAAATAGCAGAAATGCTGAAAGAGCAGTTTGTTGACAATAATCTGCTTGATGCAAAGTATGTTATATGGTATAGGGATTTGTACATACTTGCCCATAAGATACTACATGGGGCAGTAATAGAAATAAAAGGAAAAGATATCGACATGTGGCAGGCAAGAACAGATGAGTTTGTGAGAGTTATGGCACAGTTAATAAAAAAAATTATCTAAAAACTATTTTATGGTATCATACAAGCTCTTTGCCAGATTCAGGTAAATTCCTTCTTTCTCGTCCTTAAAGTCGTCTTTCTTTTTGTCGTCTGTTTCGTATCTTTCTTCCTGTTTCAGCTTCTGTATGTTATGCCACAGATACCTTGTTATCTTGCTTTTATCAAATCCCTTGCCATCCTTGAATTTGCTTTGGAATTCATTTGCTTTTAGGTTTAACCTATGCTTGAACATTGTCAACACATTCTCTTTGATGCTAAAGTAACCCCTGAAAAAGTCAAGGTCATACTTGTCTTTGATTTGGCTTAAAAGTAAGTTTCGCATCTCTCCTATTTTTGGGTCTTTGCCGTCTTCTCCCATAAGAGACTGCATATGCCCCCATTCAGCGTATAAATCTGCTATCTGGTTGCATTCACCGCTAGTTGTTTTGCGGGGTTTTATTGAAAATATTTGAGAATAAAGTTTTTCCACATTTTCATTGCCCAGTCTATTAAGCATATACTTTAAATTCTGGTCTGTATCTGCGTAATCTAAGATATAATCTTCATTCCTCTTTTCTCCGTTCTTAATTGCCTTTTGCACAATATCTCCTGATTGCCCGATTAGAAAATAAGGATTAGGATACTGGACAGGGTCGCGTTTGTTGCATTTTATGCCAACCTTTAACCTTGTATCATAATCATAAGGGCCCTTTTTCTGGCTATGGAAATCGTCTTTGAACTCAAGCCAGTCATTCCAGTCCCCTAATCTGTCCTCAAGATCTTTTACTGTCATTTTTTATTCGCCTTTTTTGATTATCTTATTTTGTTGTTACTTATTAGTAACAAATAGTATTTAAATACATTGTTATTAAAGAAAATATATGTCTAAATATATATTTTAAGATGATTTTTTGCTTATTGGCTTTCTAATGAATCCAATGAAACTTCTTCTACATTATGGCTTTCTGGAGAGTCCAATAACACTTCTTCAACATTAAATTCATCGTTTGGAGTTTCTGTTATGACTTCTTGTTGGATACTTTCCCCATTGATTTCCTGCTCGATTTCTGCGACAATCTTGCTTATTTCATTCGCAGCATCCGCATTAACGCTTATGCTGTCAATTCCTGATTTTACAAGGAATCTTGCCATTTCTGGCTTTGAGCCCGCCTGCCCGCATATAGATGATTTGACACCATGCTTTTTGCAGGAGTTAATAACTTTTGAAATCTGCAAGAGGACAGCAGGATGCATCTCATCGTACATGTCCTGCAATGATTCATTGCCCCTGTCAATTGCCAGAGTATATTGAGTCAAGTCATTAGTCCCAAAACTTATGAAATTTATTTCCTTGCACAGCTCATCAATAATCTCAACAGCAGCAGGAGTTTCAATCATCACGCCAAATTCAACATTCATATTTAATTCATTTACAATTGCCTTTGCCCTGATAACCTCATCAATCGATATAATCTGGGGGAACATTATTCCTATAATTGCGCCTTGCTCAGAGATTTTCTTGATTGCGCGCAGTTCTGCCTTGAATAATTCAGGATACTTCAGGCTTGCCCTTATCCCGTGCACGCCCAGCATAGGATTTTTTTCTACAGAAGGAGAACCCTCCAAGTCCTGAAATTCATCGCTTCTGATATCAGATGTTCTTATCCACATGCTCTTGCCCTGGAAAAATTTTGCAATCCTGCTCAATCCATTGAAGATTAATTCCTCATATTCCTCAATCTTATTTTCCTTGAGGTACTGCAAGGGATGTTTTTTTGCAGATGCAATAATTCCCTCTAATCTTACCAATCCGATGCCATCTGCCTCTGTTTTTGCAGCCCTTTCAGCAAAGTCCGGCAATTCAACAAGAACTTTTATTTTAGTCCGCGTTTTCACAACAGGCAGTATCTCAACACTAACATTCTCGCTATTTAGTTTGCCTTCGTAAACTCTGCCGTCAAAGCCATTTACAGTCACAATCATTCCATCCTTTAATAAGGAAGTTGCCTTTTTTGTTCCGACAACACAGGGAATTCCAATCTCCCTTGAGACAATTGCCGCATGAGCAGTTGCGCCGCCTTCATCCGTAACTATTGCCGACGCCTTTTGCATGCTGACAACCATGTCCGGATTAGTCATCTTCGTAACAAGGATATCTCCCTGCTGAATTTTATTCAAGTCATTCATAGTATAGACAATCCTAACAACACCCGATGCAATTCCTGGCGAGGCAGGTAAGCCGTTAAGTATTGAAACTGCGTTAATCTCTCTCTTTTCCTCTTTTTTGCCCATAGTTGTTATTGGCCTTGTCTGAACAATGTATATTCTTCCCGCTTCAATTGCGAATTCTATATCCTGAGGATGATTATAATGCGATTCTATTTCAAGAGAGCAATTGCTTAACTGCTTAATCTCCGACTCAGTGAGGACTTGTTCTCGTCTTTGCAAAGGCAAAAGCGGCTGGGTAAATGTTTTTCCGGAAGAATCCCTAGTGAACATAAGCTCTTTTATTCCTATGCTCTTTTCTATAACTGCAATGCTCTTTTTATTGACAACATAATGGTCGGGCATTATTGTTCCCGAGACAATGCCCTCGCCCAAGCCAAATACAGCCTCAACAATTATCTCTTCTTTGTCATCCAATGGATTGATTGTAAAAATCACCCCTGACTTGTCGGAATTTATCATTCGCTGGACAACAACTGCTATGAGATACTTTTCATGCTCAAACCCGCGTTTTGCGCGGTAGAATATTGCCCTTGCAGTAAACAATGATGCAAGGCATTTTTTTACAGAGCTTATGAGCTCGCCATTCCCCTTTACATTAAGAAATGTTTCCTGCTGCCCCGCAAAACTTGAGCTTCCCAAATCTTCCGTAGTTGCAGAGCTTCTTACTGCAACGAAACATGGCTCTGCTGCAACCTTCATTATCCCCAATGCATCCTTTGCCGCAGTCTTCATCACTTCAGCATCAATATTTAATGTATTATATGCCTCAACTATCGCATCCTGCAGTTCAGAAGGCATCTCTGCCTCTGCAACCATCCCCCTGATTTCCTTTGCCTTTTCTTCAAGCTCCTGCGTGTTATTGACATCTATCTGCTTGATGATATTTTTTATTTTATCATACAAATTATTTTCCTTCAGGAAGTAGTCATATGACTGTGCAGTTATAACGAATGCAGGAGGAACAGGCATTCCTGCATTGAACATCTCTCCAAGATTCGCGCCCTTCCCGCCGGCAATAGGTATATCATCTTTGCCCAATTCAGTCAGCCATTTTATGAATATATCCTCATCGAATTCGCTTTTTTGTTTCTTTTCAGTCTGATTAGCCCGAGAAAACTTTTCAACCAAAGATTCAGCGTATGTTTTCATGTTATGGAAACTTCATATCCCTCTTTTACTTATTCACTATAGGAAGAAGTAATAAATCATTTAAATATTTTCTCTTAAAGGGTATTGTCATAACCTCAAAAATCTATTGATTTTTGGGGCATAGAAAACAGCAAAAGGTTTTCTCTGATGCTGGACTTCAATAAGATTTAAAGAAGATAAAAATCTGGAAAGTCACAAGAATTAGACAGAGCGCTCTTAAATAGAATACACAACAATCTTTGTCGTGCATGGGAGTTTTGCCCTGCAGCTTTTCAATACCTTCCTTACAAATGAGACATTCTCCTTTGTCATTACCGCTATTGTGAATATTTTTCCGTTCTCCTTTATATTTGCCGCTATTCCCACTGGAGCGCCAAAACTTAATGTCATTCCTGTCTGCATTCTGTCTGCTCCTGCCCCTGTCAGCATTTTATTCTCCCGAAGGACAGTATGCGGGTATATTCTAAGCGATAAGTAATAATTCCCCTTGAATGTGTCATCAAGCTGCCTATGGATATATTGTCGTGCAGCTTCAATTGCATTGTCTCTGATATGAATCGGCTCGCAGGTTATCAAATCTATCACAAAAGGAAATTTGTTCTCGCTGAATTTTTTTAAGTCGCCCATTATGTATTTTGTTATTTTATTTCCTGTAATCGCCTTTATGTAGTTCTTGCTTTTGACAGTGCTTCTCCTGGTGTAAGCCATCTTGTAATGCTTGCTGTAAGAGGATGCTTTTCTTAATGCCATTTTATTTTATATCAACCTCTGTAGTTATAGCCTGTCCAGGCAAACCCTTTTCAAATATAACTCTCAATAAGCCCTTATTCCCATGGGCAACAGAAATCTGCCCCTTGATTATTTTTCCGCCAGGGGACTTCCATTCAACATTCCTGCCTTTCATTTTCTCGGCAGCTGCCCTGTCTTTAATGCCTTCTGCCTCTACCAAAAAGTGCCTTGGCGTGTATATTTGCTTTCCCCTCTGAAATTGTATAATCTTGCCTTTCATTTTGATTTATTCTTCCAAATGAAGATGATTTTTAAATCTTTCCTCGCTTCTTTTTTCAGAATTCAATTTCAAATCCGGGAAGAAGCTTTTCAATCTGCTGCAAAAGTGTTTTGCCGAGCTTTCCTGCCTTTGCCTCGCTGCATTTCTTCTGCAGTTCTTCCTTGCTTGAGGTGAATATCCCTTCTGATGAAACCCGTTTTATTGAATCAGGCATTATTATAAAGAGTTCATTGCCAGTCAAGAAAGCCTCTGCCTGCTTTTCCTTTCCATCATGCTTGTATTTTATTTTCAGCTTATTTCTTTCAGTACATGCAATATCCTTTCTTTGCGTGTATTCAATAAGCCAGCCCATAAGCTCAAATGCGTCCTTTCTTGCCTGCTCAACCTCATGCTTTGTGAATTTCTTTGTCTTGTACTGCTTTTTTATATTGAATATCTTCTTTAGTATAGATAACGCCCTTTCAGGCAGTTTGCCCTTCTTGACAAGCTCTTCATTGAACTTGCTTATCAATGCCTGTTCTGACTTTATCTTGAATATCTTTTCAAGAAGCGAAATTGTCTCGTCGTATGATTGCACGATTGTCTTTTCCCTAGCCCTTATTTCAATCTGCTCCATCAATTCCTTCAATCTTTTTATATAATCTGAAGAGTCCTTCAGCAGTTCGTCTATCTCCTTGCCAGATATTGTTTTTACTTTTTCATGCTCGTATGCCTTGTAGATGCTGACAACTTTTGAGAGTATATCTACATATTTTTTCTCAAGGATTTTTTCCTTCTCAACAAATATTTTATTCATAAGCTCAACTGTTTCCTTGGGTGTTGGGGGCGAGATTCCATAGAGCATAAGGACTGCTTGGCTTGGCGTGATAATACCCCAGTAAATATCCTCTGTAACTATCTCATTGAGTTTTCTCTTCACCGACTCACTTACTCTCTCGCCTAAGGACATGAACATATCAATTGCCTCAGGGCTTGGTTTTATCTTGCCCATTTTGAGAAGCAGTTTCCATGGCATAAATGCACCTCTGTCATATAATGGAACGCCGTCTCTTATGAATGTAAAGATAACAGGATGCGCATCCTTGACCGCCTCCCAGAATTCAGTGAGTATGTACACTTGAGGGCTTAACTTGTTCTTCACGCCTGCAAGCTCTGCAGCTTCAGACACATAACTGTAAATTATTGCCCTTAATTTTTCCTTTAATTCAAGCCGCGACATCCTTTTTACGTCTGTGTCATCAATAACTATGTAAACATCAACGTCGCTTGTTTTTGTCGCTTCGCCCCGGACCATGCTTCCAGCTATCACATAGCTTACGATATATCTCTCGAATTTTCTTAATACAAGTGTCTTGTGTATTGAGGCAACTCTTAACTCGCCAAGGATTCCTTTGTCAAAAAGCGGGAATGACATTGAGATTGCTTCAATGTATTCATACTTCCCGTCAAAGCATATTTCCCATAACTCAGAATTTGTCTTTATGTGCACCCATACTTTTGGCTTGATTTCTTTGACTAAACTTATTGCCTCTGCCTTGATTTTTTGCGCCTCTTTTGCCTTTTCATCAGGCAGTATAAGAATAACATGAATGAGCTTCTCTTTTGTTTCTTTCTCAGCTATTTCTTCCTCTTCCTCAACTATCTTTGATGCCTGCGGAGGAATCAGGCCAACTGCCGAGATTGAGGGAAATTTTTTTGTTATCTGTTTCTTAAAACCCTCTAACTTTTCCTTTATCTTTTCAATTTCTTTTCTTGCATTGTCGTTTTTAACTTCCTTATGTTTGGTATTCTCGATTTCAGAAGTCAGTGTGTTTTTTTCTTCGTTCATTATAATAAGCTTTTGAATAGATATTTAAAGGTTATGCTCGCAATCAGAATTTAAATGAAATTTTTCCTTCTACATCAACCCCCTCGGATTGCTTTGGGCTGCTTTTTATTAAAATAACAGGGTCCATCTTTCTGAATTGCTTAAATTGCACTTTTAATCTGGCTTCATCCACATTTTCAACCTTTGTGCTTATTTTATCTATTCCAACATAATCTTTCCATTTGCTATTATTTGCTGGTTCAGTTATTTTCTCTTCCAGCTGCTCCTTTTTGTCATCTATTGGGTAATATATACCCCTATAAAAATTACCAAGAAAAGGAGAATTTTCGAAATCTTCTCTTGTTAATTCTTTTTCTAGATATCTTGAATCTGAACTGCTGTTTATGTATCTGTAGAAAAGGCTCTTGTCCTGAATCTGCTTTGCAGGTTCTTGTGCAGGCAATTGCAGAGGCATCTGGGATGCAGTAATCTCCATTGCATATGCCTCATTAGTTCTTGTTATCTTATCGACTATATTCTTTTTTTCTGCACTTTCATTTTCTCCAAATGCATTAGATGCACATGAAAAAATCAGGCCCGTGCAAATGAACCATTTAGCAATGCAGTTTTTCATTTTTGTTGTCCAAAATATTTAAGTTTTCCAAAATGCTCCCTTAGCATTCCATACCCATCCTTTGAAAATATTTAAATATTGTCATCTGATAGGAGTTCCAAGAGAGGGCCTGTGGTCCAGTGGTTATGACGTCTCCCTTACACGGAGAAAATCCCTGGTTCGAATCCAGGCAGGCCCACTTTAAGAGGCGATGGGAGATGAATGGATTGGAAGTATACTGGTTGCTGTGGTGTAATCCCAGCATACAATGAGGAGAAGGGACTTGAGAGTATTTTGTCTGAAGTTCCAAAGTATTTAACCCAATCAATAGTTATTGATGACGGCTCTACTGATAGGACTGCAGAAGTTGCGAGGAGTTATGCGAGCAAAGGGATTCTGGTATTAAGAAACAAGGAGAATCTAGGAAAAGCCCTTTCGCTTAAGAGAGGCATAGATTTTGCAGTGAATGTCGGATATAATGCTATTGTGACAATGGATGCTGATAGACAGCATCTGCCTGAGGAAATACCCCTGCTTCTGGGCAAAATATATGAAGATGAATTTGATTTGGTTATTGGAGCAAGAAATTTTAATGAAATGCCTGCTGCAAACAGGTATGCAAATATCCTTGACTCAAAAATTGTTTCTTTTATAACTCACGCTAAAGTAAGGGACTCGCAATGCGGTTTCAGGGCGATTAAGAGCAGGATATTTGAGGAGGGTAAACTTAATCTTACATGGCAGCGTTTTACACTCGAGCCTCAAATGACTATTGAGACGATTCTTAAAGGCTATAAAGTAGGTTTCGTGGATATATCAACTGTGTATGACCCCAAAAGGAAAAGCAAAATTAAGGTATTGCAACAGATGAAGGATTACAGCGAGATGTATGCTGGTTATTTCTTTAATGGAAGGAGAGGAAAATGAACATAAAAATAAAAAGAATAAATCCTGAGGCAAAGCTGCCAGAGTATGCGCATAATGGAGATGCAGGAATGGACTTGTTTTCTGTTATAGATGCAAAAATAAGACCAAAGCATAGATTGGCTGTTCCAACTGGGATTGAGATTGAAATCCCTAATGGTTATGTTGGATTAGTATGGGATAAAAGCGGGATTTCCCTGAAAGAGGGCATTAAAACAATGGCCGGAGTGATTGATTCATCTTATAGAGGGGAAATCAAGATTGTTGTTATCAATTTAGGAAGCAAGGTGTTCAAAATAACAAAGGGCATGAAGATAGCACAGATGCTGATACAGCCAATAATAACTGCAAAGATAAAAGAGGCAGGAAATCTGGCTGAAAGCAAAAGGGGGAGAAAGGGCTTTGGTTCAACCGGCAGATAAAGATTTAAATATTAAAATTTTTTGGATGTTCTGAGTCAGGGGTTAATAGGGACCCTGATTCCTTTCACTTTAAAGGAAAGTATCGGAAACCTTGGTTTCTGATGCGCTAGTAGTCCAGTGGTTAAGATACGGCCTTGCCAAGGCTGTGACCCGCGTTCGACTCGCGGCTGGCGCATTCCTATTTATAGTTAATTTTAAATAAATGATTAAATTTATTTTGTAATGAGAAAAATAATACTTGGAATTTTTCTAGGTTTATTGGCGGGCATAATTGATTTAATTCCCATGATGATTCAAAACCTCACATGGGATGCAAATTTATCTGCCATTTCATTATGGATTATTTCAGGGTTTCTTATTGCTTCTTCCAATCTAAAATTAAAAGGCGCAGTTAAAGGAATATTAATCTCATTTTTAGTTCTTATTCCCTCAGCATTCATAATTGGATGGAAAGAGCCATTTAGCTTATTGCCTATAGGTGTAATGACCTTAATTCTCGGCTCAGTTTTAGGTCACTTAATAGAAAGATTTGGATAATAATTCTTTTTTATAACCCAAAATCCTCGATGAAAGAAGTGATTATTAGATATCTCTCGAGATACTTGAAGCCCTTGTCCGCGAGGCCTATTGATTTTCCGTTTTTGCTGTCCATTTCCCTTATAAATCCCTTTTCCAGCAACTCGGAAAAGTATTCCTGGAATCGTTCAGAGGAAAGATTTGATTTTCTTAGCAAAGGAGTTGGCTTTATCACGTTCTTGTTTTCCCGGATTATTTTCAGTATATCCCTCATAATCTCAAGTTTCCCTCTTTTTCCCATTTTCCCTAATTGCCCGATTTTTTAAGGACCTTGTAAAGAATTGTCATGAACAGCAGTATAGAAACAAGGTAGATAATCATCTGGTAGAACTCCAGGAACCTTGGAATCAGTATGTCAATCACATTCAAAATCCAAAAAATGAACAGGAGCATATAAATAATGAAGAGGTTCTTGCCTTTCTTCTTGTTTCTGAAATCCTTGTAGGCAATGGAAAGGATGAATGACACAAATACTAAAATAATCATGTTTAAGAGGAGGTAAGCTACAGGCGTTCTCATGAATAATCCAATGAAGGCAATTATTACTGCAAGGATGTTAAACAGGTAAATCTTTAATTTGCTGTGGTTCCATTTTTTCCACATGACGCTGTAAGCAAGATAAAAAATTGCCATTGAGCTTGCGTACATGAAAATAAGGAGGGTCAGGAAGCCAAAGATTATAGGCGAAAAGTCAAAAATCTCCCGGACATTAAAGTAACTCAGTGCAAGCTTTATGAAAGACCTGAAAAAATAGGCAATTGCGAAAAACAGGAACGACTTCCTGAAATAGTTTATCCCCTTATATGAGCTTAATTCATACATCTCTTTTGTTGCATGATAAATCATCAAGCTGCATACTATTATAACAAATGAATAGATTATTTCACTTCCAAACCCTGGAGGTGCTAATCCCAAATGCTGCAAGGGCCCGATAGGTGGCGCCATTTTAACTATATTCAACTAATCTTTTTAAAGGTTTATAAGAGATGTGGACTTCAAGTCCATCCTGCTTATAAATTATGCCGCCCAGATAAAAAATAAAGATGGACAAAAAAATAAACTGGCTGATTATCGGGTTAGCAATTGGCTTTATTTTAGGGTTGGCAGCGGGCTATATAATCAAAAGCAATATTCCTCGCAATAATTTTGCAGGAGGGGGCAATTTTCAGATTGACGACAAAACTAAAAACGAGATAACTTCTTTCTTTGAAAGCACTTCAGATATTAATGAGATAATTTCCTATTGCGGGCAGAACAGGATGTATTGCTTTTATTATTGCAGGGAAATCAATCCAAATCATGAAATCTGCAGCCAGATTCAGATGCCTGCTAACAGGAGCATGGGAAGATGAGCGAAACAGTAATAAGGATGGATAATGTCTGGAAGAAATATGACATGGGAAAGGCGGGACCCCTTGTTGTCCTGAGAGAAATAAATCTTGAGATAAGAAAGGGAGAGTTCATAGCAATCACAGGTCCATCTGGCTCTGGAAAAAGCACGATGGTTAATATTGTAGGCGCTTTGGACAAGCCTTCTTTTGGGGCAGTTTATCTCAAAGATGAGAATATATCCAAGATGGGCGAATCCTCTCTTGCTTTTCTCAGGGGCAAGACAATAGGATTTATCTTCCAGCAGTTTAACCTGCTCCCAACATTAACTGCTCTCCAGAATGTTATGCTTCCTATGGAAGTGGTTAATGAATCAGAAATCAAAGCCAAGAAAAGGGCAGAAGAACTTCTTAATCTGCTTGGGTTAGGTGAGAGAATGAATCACAAGCCAAATGAATTGTCAGGAGGGCAGCAGCAAAGGGTTGCCATTGCCCGCTCATTAGCTAATGACCCTGAGGTTATATTAGCGGATGAACCGACAGGAAACCTTGACAGCAAGACAGGGCAGTTTATCATGGATTTTTTGGGAAAATTAAACAAGGAGGGGAAGACAATAGTATTGATAACTCACGACGTGGAATTGGTAACTTATGCAAGGAGGATTGTTCATATAAGAGACGGGAAGATAGAGAAAGAGACAAGAAATAAAAGGTGATTAAGTGGACTTTAAGTCCATCTTGCTTATAAACAAAATATATTTGGTAAAATGAAGATGAAACAAAATTCAGTAAATAAAGAGGCAGTAAAAGTTTTTCTGCTTTCATTAGCATTTGGATTAGTCATCCTATTTCTCTTTGATACTGTTTCTGCACAAACAAGTCCTTGCATCCTAAGCATTAGTTTGGTTAATCAGGATCCCTCTCCCGCAATCCCTGATTCCTATGTGAATATTCTTTTTCAGGTAAGCGGGGTGAATAACCCCAATTGCTACGGGGCAAGATTCCAATTGATTCCTTCTTATCCTTTTTCCCTCGATACGAATGACGCCCTTAGAGCCTTGGATGGGAACACTTGGATATCTGGTTACAAAAATGACTGGATGGTTCCCTACAAGGTAAGGGTTGACAAGGATGCCCTGGACGGAATTTCTGAAATCGAGGTTGCTTATGCTCCCGGAATCTGGGAGGCCGGCTCTTACACATATAAAAAATTTAATATTACAATTGAGGATTCAAGAACAAATTTTGATGCGGTCATACAGGAGGTCAGCAGTTCAGATGTCTCCATAGCAATAGCAAATGCAGGCAAAAATACAGCCAATTCTGTTGTAGTCAGGATTCCTGAACAGGAATCTTTCAGGGCTACTGGAACAGACGGCCAGATGGTTGGTAATTTAGAAAGCGGGGATTATACAATCGTTAGCTTTTCAGTATCGGCAATTGGAACTCAAGGGGCTTACCAAAGAAGGGCAAACAACTCAAATCAAACTCCTACCCAGCCACCAACCCAGGCACAGCAAGCTCAAAATCTAAAATTTGACATCTATTACACAGACAATCTTGGGGAAAGAAGAGTTGTCAATATGGGACTTCCTGTAAGGATGAGCACTAATTCATCAATAATGGGGATTTTTAGCGGCAGCAGGCAAACTGGGAGAAATACTAAATCTTTCTGGTCTAACTGGTATATCTGGGCACCAGTATTACTAGTGCTTGTTATAGCAGCATTTGTTCTTTACAGGAAGAGAAAGCATGCAAAAGAGGCTTCTAAAGTTCATTCTAAGGAAACTCCTGATTGGATTAACAAGAAGGAAAAAAAATAAATTTTCTGCCTATGAAACATGAGATTAAAAAAGTCTTTTCAGTTAGCTCTGAATACCCTTGTGCACAGCAAGCTTAGAAGCTGGCTTACAATCATAGGAATTGTTATAGGTATAGGGGCGGTTGTTTCTATTGTTTCGATAAGCGAGGGTGCGCAAAAGCAGCTTGAGGAGAGATTAGGAACTCTCGGAGCAGACATATTAACAGTAAGCGCTGGTGCTTCTAGGGCAACGGGACCTATAGGTGGCTTTGGAGGAGGTTTTGGAGAGAGAAGAACTACTGGGGGAAAAAACCTGACTAAAAAGGATGTTTTAGTACTGAAGAGCATAGAGAATGTAAAGTATGTCATGGGGGAAGTGTCAGGGCAGGAAGACATGACTTACCTGAGCAAGACCGCCTCTGTTAGCATAACTGGTGTTGATGCGTCAGTATGGAAGGACATAACCACTGAAAAAATTGATTCTGGGAGATTCCTTATTCAAGGTGATTCTTTTGCAGTTGTTCTTGGGGGGAATATTAAATCAGTTTTTGGAAAGGATATACCATTAAATAATAAGGTAATAATCAATGGAAAATCCTTTAATGTTGTTGGCATTTTGCAATCAGGCTCTTCTAGTGAGATGGGGAGAGGAGGCAGGGTTACAGTGTATATGCCTCTAGAAATAGCAAGAATCGCTTTGGATAAGGAAGGGGAAGAAGACCTTAGTTCAATATCCGTCAAAATTGGGGATGTATCGATATCTGACGAGACTGTCAGCCTTATAACAAGCAGACTTATGTTATCTAGGGGTGTATTATACGCTAACAAGAAGGACTTTAGCGTGTCATCGCCCAAGGCAATGCAGGAAACAATGCAGGCAACGATGAATACAATGGGTCTTTTCTTGGCAGCAATAGCTGCAATTTCACTGCTTGTTGGAGGCATAGGAATTGCAAATACAATGTTTACATCTGTTCTTGAAAAGACAAGAGAGATAGGAATAATGAAGGCGATTGGGACTAAGAATAAAGACATTTTGGCTATATTCCTTCTAAATTCTGGGATGATAGGATTAGTAGGAGGGCTTGGGGGCGTTATCCTCGGAGTTTTTGGCGCAGGACTGATTGGCTACTGGGGCTCTTCAAGCAGCACTACCAGCGGAGGCATGGGCAGAATGTTTGGGAGTACAGCAATCACTCCAGAGCTGTTAATTTTTGCATTAGCCTTCTCAGTAATCATAGGAATGATAGCAGGGGCAATTCCTGCATACAGGGCATCAAAACTAAAACCCGTTGATGCATTAAGATATGAATAGCGAAACTTCTATTCAGAAACAACAACTTTTGTTTCCTCTTGTGTTTTTTGCTGTGTTTCTTGCCTTGAATTGATCAAATCTTCAAAACTTGTGCGCTCTTTTGCTCCATTTATTCCATTTTCAGATGAATTGTTTTTATTGTAGAAATCAATTATGCTTTGCCCTATTCTTTGCCCTTTCCTTTTGATAAAAGGAAATTGTGTAAGTACATATCCAGACAACAATCTAAGATAGTCTTTTTTCTTCATTTTGTGGTTTTCGTTATCTGGCCTTTTGCCAAAATAATTAACAATTCCTGTCCCAATTCTTTTTTCAATGATAAAAGCGCCCAATGAAAATGCGGCAAATTGATATACATTCTCTTTTGATCCAAAACTATCTTGAGGCAGAATTCGCAACCAGTTGCCAATGAAATAATTAGGTATTGCAGTTGATACTACTCCAGTTCCAGCCCAGACTAATCTATTGAGTTGGTCGTGAACCCTATCCCAAAATTGATTCCATCCAAGATAATTTTCATAATTGTTAAGAGTTTCGTAATGGGTTTTTCCTGCGTTTATTTTCTCGGAAGACAAAGCATCCTTGAGCTCCATCTTGTACTGCAATGGGCTCATATCAAATTGTTCTGCCCTTACATCAACATATTTTTTTTTGAGTATGCTCTCCAAATCTTCCATCAAAAATATTAGCAGAATTACTATAAAAATGTTTATATTCAATAGTGACAACAAAAAGGATACAATTAAGGATTATAAATTAGAATAGAAAGAATTAGGATTATTCCATTCCCTCGGGCATGCCGCCGCCCATTCCACCAGGAGGCATTCCTCTGCTCCCACTGCCAGAAGATGCAATTACATCATCTATCCTTAAAATCATCATCGCAACCTCAGAAGCAGAATCAATTGCCTGTGTCTTTATCTTTAATGGCTCAATTATTCCCGCTTTCATAGCATCTTCGACCTTTCCTGTGAATATATTGATGCATGCATGCTTTTCACCTTTATCATGTCGTGCCTTTAATTCAGTCAAGACATCTATAGGATCCAAACCTGCATTCTCTGCAAGTGTTATGGGTATTGTTTCTAATGACACAGCAAACTGCTCTATTGCAAGCTGTTCTCTTCCGCTTAATGCCTGCGAGAAATCCCTTAATCTCTTTGCAAGTTCCATCTCAATAGCTCCGCCGCCGGCAACGACCTTGCCTACTGTTAATGCAGCTGAAACATCACCAAGCGCATCCTTAATTGCCCTTTCCATTTCATCTATAACATGCTCTGTGCCGCCCCTGATAAGTATTGTCAGTGCCTTTGGATTTGGGCAGCCTCTTATATATAATAATGATTCATCGCCTTCTTTCTCTTCTGCAACCTCTGCCGCTTTGCCTAGTTCTGTGTTTGAAAGTTCATTAAGATTGCTTACTATCTTACTTCCAGTAGCTCTTGCCAGTTTTTCCATATCGCTTTTTGAGACTCTTCTTGCTGCAAGAATACTCGCTTTTGTAAGGTAATATTGTGCAACATCGTCTATGCCTTTCTGGCAGAAAACAACATTTGCACCAGATTTCTTTATCTTGTCAACCATGTCCTTTAGTATCTTCTCCTCTTGGTCAAGGAACTGCTGCAGTTGTTCAGGGCTGCTGATGCTTATCTTTGTATCAGTTGTAGGGCCTTTTATTTCAAGTGCCGAATCGATTAATGCTATCTTTGCATTTTTTACAATAGAAGGCATATCTGAATGAACCTTTTCCTTGTCAAGAACAATCCCCTCAATTAATTCAGTGTCCTCAACACCTTTCCCCTTCCTTTTTTCAAGTTTTATGTTTCCTAAATCAATCTTTCCGTTTTCAGATATCATCTTTACCGCCTTGACAACAATGTCTGAGAATTTGTCTTTTGCAGTTTCAGCACCCTTGCCAGTCATTGCAGTCATTGCTATACACTTTAAAATAGACTCATCTTTTGGAGTTATTTTTGTTGATATCTCCTGCAGGAATTCCTGCGCCTTTTCCGCAGCAATCCTGTATCCTTTGGCTATGACAGTAGGATGAATTTTCTTGTCAAGAAGGAATTCAGCATTTTCAAGAAGTTTGCCCGCAAGAACAACAGCTGTTGTTGTGCCATCACCAACCGCTTCTTCCTGCGTTTTTGCAATTTCAACCATCATCTTAGCGGCAGGGTGCTCAATTTCCATTTCCTCAAGAATTGTGACACCATCATTTGTGACAGTTATATCCCCTATCCCAGAAACAAGCATCTTGTCCATTCCTTTTGGTCCGAGAGTCGTTTTTACTATATCAGCAACTGATCTTGCCGCCATTATGTTGTTTCTTTGTGCATCTCGCCCAATCATTCTTTGTACATTCTCTGGCAATATGAATATCGGCTGTTGTCCCATTTTGATAACTTAGATAGACTATATGAAAAATCCTCTTTTGTATATTTATAAATCTTATGATATACAATCAAATCCTCCCTTGTATGTTTATAAGTCTTATGATACATAATCTTAACTTAAAAGGTAATAAAAAATCAGCTTTTTTTGTTTAAAAATCTTCTTCTTTTATATTATATACTTTTTTATGCTTATATCTTTTTAAATAGGCGGCAATATTATAAATAAAATGGCTTTATTCGGTTTTGCTGATAAGGCAAAAATTGGTGTTAAGGTAGGCGATATAATGACTAGGAACTTTGTTTCTGTCAAGCCGGACACGAACTTAATTGATTGTGCCAAGGAAATGATTAAGAAACATGTTGGTTCTTTGATTGTAAAGGATATGCAGTCATTAAAGGGGATATTAACAGAAAAGGATATTGTATGGGCAGTTGTTAAGAGGCAGGACTTAACCAAGATAAAAGCCAAGGATATAATGACAAGAAGGGTTGTAACAATTAATCCAAGCAAGGATATTTATGAAGCAATATCAAGAATGAGCAATACCAAGATAAGAGTACTGCCTGTCGTTGTCAGGGATAAGGTTATAGGGGTTGTGACAATGAAGGATATATTAAGATTAGAGCCCTCATTATCAGATATTGTTACAAGGTCAATTGAGATAAAGGAAGAGAATGCGAAATTAAACAGGAGAAAAGCAGCGCTTTCTGGTGAAACCGAAACATGGATAAAAGAGGGTGTATGTTCGGAATGCGGTGCATACGGTTTGCTTTATAATATTGACGGCAAATTATTATGCGAGAGCTGCAAGGATGAATTATAAGAATTTTAATTTTTAACCTCTTTCTTTTAAAGAATTGGTACACCTTTTAGATAGCAAAAGATTTTTATACTGTCTTTTTTTTAGAACTCACATGTCAAGAGCACGAATTAAACTTTCATCAATAGATATAGAACAATTGAATATTATTTGCAATGCTATAAAAGACATTTCATCAAAGGCAGGCATAGTTGTAAGGGGGCCGATACCTCTGCCAACAAAGAAGCTGAAGGTGACAACAAGAAAAAGTCCATGTGGCGATGGAAAGGCAAGTTTTGACAGGTTTGAGATGAGGATACACAAAAGGATTATAGACTTGCCTTTGGATGACAGGGTATTGCACAGCATAATGAGAGTGCCTATACCAAAAGAGGTTAACATACAGATAGAGATGGTTGACTAAGAAAACCAAGGTTTTCCTATACTTTTCCTTTAATAATCTCTACAGTTTCCTATGCTTTCCCTTATCAATGATTCTTTATTGAAACTAAGATTTTCCCATAATTTTCTGCCGACTGTTTCTTGCTAATTGACTTATTTTTAGCAAAAATATTTAAATACATATCTTTACTATGTAAAGTATGGTAGAGATTGACAGAGTTTATGAGAGCAAATTCAAATTTAGCGGAATCTTTGATTTTAAAGAGACATATAACTTTGTGTATAGGTGGCTTAATGATTATGGCTATGTCCTTATTCAGGAGAAAAACTATGTTGAGAAAATCCAGCCCGAAGGAAAAATAGTAGAGATTACATGGGAAGCCAAGAAAAAGGTTTCTGACTATTTCAGGTTCTTCTTAAAACTTGCCTGGCTTGTTACCGGAATGACGAGCGTTGAGGTGGAAAGAAATGGTGTCAAGGTAAAGGCAAACAAAGGTACTATTGAAATCAAGATAACAGGTTATATGGAGAAGGACTATGAGCACAGATGGGAAGTTACATCTGCGAGCAAATTTTTAAGAGGAATTTATGATAGATATATTATAAGAAGCAGAATTGAGTCATATGAACGAAAAATAATGGAAGAAGTCGATGAGGTAGTCGCTCAGACTAAATCCTATTTAGAATTAGAGGGTATAAGGGAAGAATTAAAAGGGTAGCGGCTAAAATAAAAGAGGAAAAATTTAAAAATACTCTTAGATGGTAGCTTTTATGAAAAAGGGGTTTATTTTTATTGCGATGGGAATTATTCTTTTGTCCTTATTTGCGTCCTCTTTTGCATCAGCTGAATTGACACTTTCTAAGTCCACAATAAATGATGTTGTTGCGAGGGAATTATCGCAGCCAGCAAAATTCTCCCTAAAAATACACAATACTGCTGATATAGACTATTTTGAGTTCTATACATATGTTGATGCCATTCTTTCCCCAAAAGGTGCAATGAAAATTGACCAGGGGGAGACAAAGGACGTTGAATTGCAGGTTTACCCGAGCGCAAAATTGAGGGAGGAGAAGAAAGGAAGTTACACATTCGTTTATTACACAAAGGGGCAGAAGAATACAGTGGATGACAGGCTTGTAATAAGGATTTTTCCATTAAAGGAAATGCTGACTGTTTCTATGCCTGACGCAATAGCTCTTTCTGATTCAGAGATTACAGTAACAGTGGCAAATAACGAGAGCATAACTTTTAGTGACATAAAGGTTGAGATAGATTCTGCATTCACGAAAACCTCTCAGTCATTGAGTTTGGGGGCATATGAAAAGAAGAATATAACACTTAATTTGGATCGAAATAAGGTTGCAAGTGTTCTTGCAGGGAAGTATCCTGCAACGATATCCCTTACTGTCAATAATGAGGCAACACTCAAATTTGAGAAGCAGATTGAGGTGAGAGAGAATCTTTATATCTCAACAATAGAGAAGGAATCGGGCAATTTATTTTATCCTATCTTTACTGTAATCAAGAAGAATGAGGGAAATGTAGTATCTGATGTAGAGGTAGTAATAAGGAAGAATGCCTTTGCTAATAATTTTGCATCATTCAGTATTCGCCCTGATAAGACAGAGAAGAGAGGCTTAGTGTATACTTACAGATGGGCTACTACACTCAAGCCGACAGAAAGTTTCCAGATAGAAGTAAGGACAAATTACCTTTTGCCGATAGGAGTACTCTTGGCCGTTCTTGTTATAGTCGCATTAATCAGGATTTACCTTCTTACAGACCTTATTGTGAGAAAGAAGGCAGTCAGGGTTAAGGCAAAGGGCGGTGAATTTGCAATGAAGGTTATGATTTTCGTAAAGGCAAGACACCCTGTTTCAGATGTTACAATAAGGGAAAGATTGCCTCATTTGGCAGAATTATATGAAAGATTTGGCGTTGCAAAGCCAGACAGGTTTGACAAGGCAAGAGGTATTCTTGAGTGGCATATCCCAAGCATGCAAGCTGGAGAGGAGACAATATACTCATACATATTCTATTCAAAGGTATCAATGATAGGCAGATTTGAACTGCCAAGGGTATTTGTTACGTTCAAGAATGCTAAAAGAAGGGCAAAGCAACTGCTTTCCAATGCAGTATATTTCTTTGAGGAAAGAAGAGTTTAACAGCTGGGGATTTAAAAGAATCAGAGAAATTATTTTTATTAGCAACATATTTAAATATTCTTTTTTATAAACTCTTTTATCTCAGAAATGCCTAAACATTTCTGATGATCCTAAAAATCCTTTTAAGGGGGATTTTTTTGATCCCGCCATAGCTCAACGGCAAGGATTTTCCAAACACCATAAAATATTTAAAGTAGCTCTCCCCCTTCTTTCGTATGCTGACAGATAACACCAAGTTTGAGCGCGGAGAAATTGAAGATTTCTACAAACGCCTGTCCAAGAATGAAAAAAGCATGCTTAATGACTATCTGGCATATAGAAAGGCAAGAGGAATAACCAGCGAGGAAAAACTAAAAGATGTCAGAAGGTATATCCTGCATCTTAGGTTTATCCTGCAAAAAGAGTTTGGGGGCATGGATTTAAAGGATCTGCGTAACATTCTTGCCATAATAGGAAGCAGCAGATTATCCAGCTATGTCAAGAATACCATTAAAACAGATTTGAAGAACTTCCTGAAATACCTGTTCCCTGACTGGAGTTCAAGGTTTGCGAACTTGGAAGATATAAAGCTTATCTCAAACCCAAGAAATGAAAAAAAGCTCAATTCCCAGGCGCTTCTGCAAAAAGAGGATATTGAAAAGGTAATGAAGCATGAAACTAAGATATACTGGAAGGCATTCTTTATAATCCAGTATGAAGGAGCCCTGAGGACCAAAGAAACGCGATTCTTAAAGTGGGATGACATAAAATTTAACGTTGATGGGGATATAAGCGAAATAAACATTTATTCGACTAAGACAAAAAGGGCGAGAACAGTATTCGTTAAAGAAGCCACCTACTACTTAAGCAAATTAAAGGAAGAGCAGGAGAACTTAGGAAAAAAGGGTATTTATGTTTTCCATTCCAAGAGAGATATAAATAAACCGATAGACAAGGCAACGGTTTCGGAATGGTTCAGGGATTTGACAAAAAGGACATTGGGCAGGGAAGGATGGAATTATCTTTTAAGGCACAGCAGGGCAACAGAACTTTACAGATTGGCCAAACAGGGAAAGATATCAAAAGACACAGCCATTGAGTTTATGGGCCATTCCGAGGATATGAGCGGGGTCTATAGCCATTTTGACAAGAAAGAGATTAAAGAAATGCTGAAAAGCCAAATCTACAAGCTTGAAGACCTGCCTGAAGAGAAAAAGCATGAATTGGAAAAGGAAATGAACGAGATAAAAAAGGAGAATGCTTCACAGCAGGACGAGATAACCAAGTTAAAAATCCAAGTTAATGAACTATTGGGGATGTGGGATAAAGTCAGCGATGTAAAAATGCTTTTAGAAGCGACCGACAAGAGCAAAATAATCAAGGCAGAAATAAAAAAATATAGGGAAAGTTCGCCTTCAAGGAATCAACATATCTAACTCTAATATTGCGTAAGTTATCGCCTTTTGAAAGATTCTTGCGGCTTTGTTTCATATAAAATTTTTTCAAGCAAATTAATGCTAGAATAAATATCCTTTAGTATATCTTCCTTATCTTTTAAGCTTAATTCCTTCTGGTATTCCGGCAGCTGAGGGCTCTCGCTTTTCTGATACAACTTCTCTATCTGCTTTTCCTTCTGATAGCATTCCATCTTCTCCCCCAGCCAAAAATTGCTCTCTCCAGTAACAATAAGAACACACGTCTATCGTTACAATTTTTCCTTTTACAAGACGTGTGCTCATCGTTAGCTTGTGCGGGTCCTTTTCCCCGCAAAATACGCAACAAGGTATCATAAAAACAAAAATCAAAAATAACTTAAATACCTTGTACAAACTTAGGAATCTTCGTAGTCGAGCCCTTTCGGCAGCGCATGGTAGCCATTGAGCTTGTATTCAACGATGTGCGTAAATTTAGCCCCGAGGTCAACCAGCATATCCCTGATTTCCAGCACAGCTTTTCTCGCCTTGGTTTCCAAATCTTCCTTAGTCATTTTTTTCTCCCTAGCCTTTTATCTGCTCTGCATTTAAGCCCACTTGTGCCTTCCTCTTCTCGGCATTCTCAATGATTGCCTTGAAGTAATTCACAGATTTTATAATCGGCTGCTCAATCCCCGGCACGTTCATGATGACCCACCTGCCATCCCTTGAAACCCTTATCTTCGGCTCGATTCTTTTCTCCTGATTTTGCTCCAAATTTTCCTGTTCCATTTTTGTTTTATTCCTTATTTTGTTTTCTTTCAATAATGATAACAATGATGCTTATATATCTTGTACAAGAATAGGAATTAATAAAAACAAGGGCGGAAAAATATAAACACAAATAAAAATTGCTCTCCGCTTTATTCTTTAGAAAAAACAGAGGCAGTTGCCACTGAAGAAAAAACAGGAACAGATGCCCCTGAAATTCTTCCTTCCCCTCTCCTAATCAGCTCTCCCCTGACCATCCTGCCCCTTAATGTCAATGCATACACCCTGCCGACCTCCTGATTCGGAGTAAGGCACTTCGCAAGCTTGTTCTTTTCAAACTGGACAAGAACCCTGCTTACGTTGTTAAAATTCAGTCCTGATTCCCTTTTCAGCTCTGTCGGCGTCTTGCCCCTGTCCATCAGCAATATTATCATCCTTCTCTGCTTTCCCCTGACGACAAAACTGTAATCACCCCAGTTTATTTTCATGGTTAAATGAGCCCCATTACCCAAAGAATAAAGGAATATTAATTAATCCACCAAAGAGTAATCAAACTACCACCAAAAGTTTTAAATAATCCCCAACCCCCATATATCCAAGGCTATATAATCCTTGTACAAGGATAGAAAAAATTCCTGAAGATAAGAGGGGCGTTTCATAAATGGTTGATTATCATTACATTAAAAGGGGCAACAAAAGCTACGGACCTTACTATTACAGAAGCTACCGCGTCGGCAATAAGATAAAAAAGGAATACCTTGGAAAGGATTATCCGGGCAGGATCCAAAAAAGCAGAAAAAATAAAAAACTCCTAACCCTTTTTGTTCTACCTTTCCTTGTTGTTCTAATCATCTTTCTTGCAATCTTTTTTAGTAGTATAACCGGCAAAACTGTTCTTGACTTCAATTTCCAGCCCAATGAATCTTTGAACAATTCAAATAATAATTTAACGGCGGATATTATTGATTCTGTTTCCTTGGCAAGCCCGCAGGCAAATCTTTCTGACATAACAAATGTATCCATTGAGGAAACACCCAAAGCAAATAATGGAGTTGCTCTCGCACAAATAAACCCGCAAGAGCAATCAACAGAGATTAATTCAACGGGAATGAGTGAAATTATTATCCAGCACAAGGCAGTCATAGGCAAGCCAGTGAAATGGACAAAAAGGGTAATTCTTGAAACACCGAGCAGTGTCAGCGTTGAGCTCCCAAAAGAAGCAAGCAACATAGCAGTAAAAAAAATCCTGAATGAGGCAGAGGAATCAATTCCTATAAATTCTGCTGGCATTACAGGAAACATCGCACTGGAAATTAATCTGACCGGGATACAGAAAAAACAAACAGGAATGCTTGGCAGGTTGCGGGAAGCAATGACTGGGAAGGTTGTGAAAGAAACGGGAAATGGGGAAAGCTGGATACTAAACGAGATAAGGCAGATATTCAGGGCAATCAGGGCAACGATTACAGGGCATGCCGTTGAAGGAACATCAGGGGCAGAAACTGAAAAGGACAAGGTTGTTGAAATAAAGGAAGCGGTAAAAGAGGTTGAGGTTGAATATGAAACACCGGCGCCAACTGCCGAAGAGATAATATTAACTCAATACAGCAAGAGGATTATCATCAGTTCAGAAACACATTATACTGACATCCTCTCTTACGCCTATTTGCCCGCAGAGGTTCAGAGCAAGGCGGCGATAAGATTATATCAGCTTTCTGGCGGGAATAAGCAGGAAGTGGAATTTGCTGCTTATGATACGGATAACAATAATAAGATAGACTATATTGAATGGCATGTCCCCTCTTTAAGCAGCCAGACCTATGAGCTCTCAATAACAATTCTTAACCCGTACGCTTATCTCAGGGACAATGAGAATTGGACGGTTGAGTTCAGCACAACGGGAAATGCAGATTTAGTCATTTCTTCAACAAATGCAAAATGGCAGGAAATCAAAACCGACTTACAGGGTTTTGACGAGATGAAATTTTTAGAAATCAAATGCGGCGATAATTCTCTGGAAAATAAGTTAAAGATAATTGACAGCAGCGGGACTGTCTATAATTATAATTCATTAACCGAGCGTGATTCAGTCAAGCCGGTAAAATTCCTGATTGAGAATTATGCCTGCAATGAAACCGGACATTTTGAAAATCATATGCTCAAAGCTGGCTACGCTATTTTGCAGTTTGATTTTGGCAGCCAGACAGCTTATGCCTATGACCCAAGCGCGCCGACTATATCCAGCATACAGATTAAGCCGGCAACCGCAAACCAGACAGACGCCCTCAACTGCTCTGCAACATATAATGATGCTGATGGCGACAAGGGTAACGTAACCTTCTATTGGTATAACGGCACTACTCAATTTTGGCAGGCAACACAATTAAATAAGCTATCGGGAGAAACAATCAATGAGCCGCTGACTTGGATTAACATGACGGGCTTGGTTGCTTATTACAAGTTCTCTGAAGGGAATGGCACGCAAACAAGGGATATATCTGGAAATGAGAATAACGGCACGCTCCTTAATAAAACATCTGCGGCTTGTTTTGTGAATGGTGCTTGCCCCGCATGGGATTATGGCAAATCTGGAAGTGGATTGAGTTTTGATGGAAAGGGCGATTCTGTTGATGCTGGTGGCGGGGCAAGCTTTAACATAACTGATGGAATAACGATAAATGCGTGGGTTTATCTCAAGTCATTTGACAGGTTCAACAAGATTGCGGGAAGGACAAACTCCTATGTCCTTGGAGTAAATGCAACGAAAAACTTCTCGGTAAGCAACAAGGGAAATGCCTATTTCCAGATATTCAACTCAACGAATTTAACAAATTCCTCAAAAATAATAATATCCTCGCAGGCATTAAGCTTAAACACCTGGTATTTCCTTGCGGGAATTTACAACGGCTCTGAAATAAGAATCTGCGTCAATGGGGCGTGTAATTCGACTAATGTAACGGGGTTCATAAACAATAACACAAACAATTCTGTCCAGATTGGCAAAACAGTAACCCCGACGTGCCCCCAGAACATGAGCTACGTAAACAAGCTGGGGGGTTATTGCATAGACAAATACGAAGCCACGTGTGCGGCGGGTGGCGGCTCGGGCTGCTCTGCAACAACTGGCATTCCATTATCGCAGAATAATTCTAATCCATGGATGAGCATAAATTGGAGTGATGCAAAACTGGCATGCCTGAGGGCAGGAAAATACCTTTGCTCTGACCCTCAATGGCTTGCCGCTGCAGTTGGGACTCCTGACCCCTGGACTTCAGCCCCTGCAAGAACAGATGCCGGAACAGGAGAAGGTCCTGAACCCTGCCATATCTGGAACACTGGCTCTGGCGACGCAATTCCCGAACACCCAGACCATTCAATAATGCAGGATACTTCATACAACTGGGGCTCAAACAAGGCATTCATAAAAACAGGGACAGCAGTAAACTGCACATCAGATGTAGGGGCATATGACATGATAGGCAACCTCTGGGAATGGACTGACAGGGTGCATAGTTATCTTGACGTTACGCTTGGCAATAATTATATCGGGACAATCATAGGCGATACTGCTGGCAATTATAATAATGATTACTACTGGACATCAAGCAGCTCGTATGCCTATTTGTGCTATGGCTATAATGGAACATGGGGTTATAACGATGTGAATTGTGCCGCTCTCCGCTCGGGCGGTTGGGGTTATGGTGACGTTGCGGGGCGGTTTGCCTTGTATTTGACTCGTGGTCCCACGTACTCCGACGCTGGCATTGGGTTTCGCTGCTGTAGTGTTCCCTTATCTTGAATCTGGAATCTGATAATCTCCCGTCGCACGCAAAATTTTTGAGGGATTGAAATAAAAGTGAGATAAAAATGAAAACAAAAAAATGGTGAAAAAATTTAAAATACATACGAAAGCTTTCATATCTCCTGACAGCGACAGAGGAAATCTGATGAGGATTTCCTATGCTCCGAAAAGCATAGCTTTTCGCAGAAAGCAAGATATTCCTATGTCGCATAAGACAAGGGTAAATCACTTTCTTAAACTATCATACAAGGCATGCAAATGGGCTCTTTTGCTTGCTGCCTTCTTTCTCTTATTCGCTTTAAGCTACGCCATATATTACTGGTTGAGATTCAGGGGTTAAAATGCTTGAAGACATGAAGGTATTTCACAAAACGTATGAGTTCATGAAATGGCTTCACGTAACATTGAATAAATTTCCCAATACAGAGAAATACACCTTAGGGCAGAAAATAGAGAACGCAGCGCTTGGCGTCCTTGAAGGCATAATCCAGTCAAATAATGATTTTGACAAAACCGCATCGTTAAGAAAAACGATAGTTGAGCTTGACAAGCTTCGCATATTCATGAGGATGGCAAAGGACTTCAATTTTATTTCATTCCAGCAGTACGAATACTGCTCAAGGGAAATAAATGAGATAGGAAAAATGCTTGGGGGATGGTGCAAGAAATTTTCAGGGGCTGCCCAGGAAATTAAAAATGGCTGATTGCTTTATTGTCCTCTCTTTTGGACTGGGCTGGGTTGATACTCAGCTGGCGTGGGCTAGCCCGCTCTCCGCTCAGGCAATTGGAATAATGGTGACAATGCGGGGCGGTTTGCATTGAATTTGAATAATGGTCCCACGAACTCCAACGATAACATTGGGTTTCGCTGCTGTAGCAGTTCTTTGAGCTGGACCCTTTATCTCTACGGAGAAAAGGGCAGTGCAATAAGGGAACTCCATCGACCCAGACTCCAAGTTGCATTAGAAAACGTCTCTTTTGCAACTGAATACAAAATCAGGAGTCCGGCAGCTAGTAAGAAATTGAACGCTGTCGGGTTCCATAGATAAAAAAACAACGCTTGGGCTAAAGCCAGGAATTTATGAAAAGGAAAAATAAACGAAGAATGAAAACGCATAAAAATCTGTTTGGAAGGGTTTGCGAGCTGAAAAATCTGAATGAGGCATACCTGAAGGCGAGAAAGGGAAAGAATGACATGGCAGAAGTCATCAGGTTTACTTATTATCTTGAGGATGAGCTGATTAAGCTCCAGGGACAGCTTATTGATGGCACTTATAATATGGGCAGATACAGGAATTTCAAAGTCCATGAGCCGAAGGAAAGATTGATTTCTGCCCTGCCCTTCCGCGACAGGGTTGTGCATCACGCAATACACAGCGTGATTGAGCCGATATTTGACAGGATTTTCATTTATGACAGCTATGCCTGCAGGAAAGGCAAAGGAACTCACAACGGAATGGAAAAACTCAGGGTTTTCCTTGGAAAGCAAAAAAACAGATACGCATTGAAATGCGACATCTCAAAGTATTTCCAGTCAGTTGACCATGACGTTTTAAAATCAATAATCCGCAGAAAGATAAGCGATGATAAGCTTCTTGAGCTCCTTGACAGGATAATCGACTCTGTGCCCAAGGGAATCCCGATAGGAAACTTGACCTCTCAATTGTTCGCAAACGTCTGCCTGAATGATTTTGACTATTTCGTCAAGCATGAATTAAGGATGAAATGCTACATAAGGTACATGGACGATTTTATTATTCTCCATGAATCAAAGCAGGAGCTTCATATAATCAAGATGAAGATAAAATCCCATCTTAAAGAAATAGGGCTCGAGTTGCACCATAAGAAGGCAACCGTGTTTCCCGCAACGCTGGGCGTTGACTTCCTCGGCTACAGGATATTTGCTGATTACCGACTTGCGAGAAAATCAACATTGAAGAGATTTCTCAGGAAAGTAAAGATAAAAATCAGGAAATATGGCTGCGGGAGAATAGAATTTGACAAGCTTATGGAAAGCTTCAACTCATGGAACGCATACATGGATCATGCTGATACTCATAATCTGAAAACATCGCTTTATTCACATTATTTCAAGAATATCATGTAAACATGAAAATTAAAAATTTTCAGGTTCCTAAAAATCAGGGATTTTTATGAAATGGCTCAAAAAAATTTGTTAATCGTTGTTGTCCTGATTGGATTGATTTTATTCAGCGGCAGGTTTGCATCAGCCGCAGTAAACCAGACATTAAAAGATGAACTGCTACCTTTTGTTGACGTGCAGTATGACTTTGTGAATGGGACTATTGATGAGCTTATGATTTACAACAGGACTTTGACATCTGCGGAAATAAATGAAAGCATTGCTTCCTCTCCCCAAGGCGCAGGAGAAATATGGAATTGTTCTATAAATGCAACTGATTCTACGGGGGCAGCAGGATTGCCCACTTCAAAGGCAATAACAAGCAACAGCGCCCCGAACATGTCGAGCATGTCATTGCTTCCAAGTCCTGCATATACAGATAGCACATTAAACTGCTCGGCAATATATGGCGACCCTGATGGTGGCAAGGGAAACGTATCGATATCATTCAACAATGGCTCAACCTCTTATTCAACAACTACAAAGCTTAACGTTCCTGACCTTCAAATGGTAAGCCAGGAGCTTACTGCAAACATACAGGCAACAGGGGAAATCTGGAGCTGCTCAATAAATGCCACTGACTCACAGGCAGAAACAGGGCTGCCAAACACCACTGCACTAGATTATATCAGAACAAACCTGACTGGCTATGTTCTTGAGGTTGCCAACAGATTAGCAAACGCAAGAGTCGTCATAATAAACCAGTCGGATAACAGGACTGCTGGAAGCACGCTCACAAACTCAACAGGTGGCTGGAATTTTGATGTTAACGTAAACGGGTATTACATGGCAGTTGCTTATTTCAATAACACTTTACGGGGTGCTGCAAGCCCGTATGTAAGGGCAAACTGAAAGTTAAAATGGTATGCAAAAATAAAGAACACTCGGGCTAACGCCCAAGGTATTTTGGAAAAATAAAATATGTTACAAACGCACAAAAAAACAAGACTAATTGCTTTGGTATTATTAGGAATGATTTTTCTTAATGTTAATTTTGTTTCAGCAGCCGTAAACCAAACTCTCAAAGACAAATTATTGCCTTTCGTTGACATAAAATACGATTATGCGAATGGAATAATTGATGAGGTAACAATTTATAACCGCGCCCTCTCACCAGAAGAAATAAATGCGCTCTACTCTTTATCTCCGCAAGGGATAGGAGAAACTTGGAACTGCACAATAAGGGCTATTGATTCAACTGGCGCAGAGGGAATAAATTCAAAAACAATAACTATGCCCGGCTATGCCTTGCCAAACATAACAGCCATAACAATTACCCCCTCTCCTGCTTATGATGACAGTGAGTTGAATTGTTCTGCGATATACGGCAACCCCGATGGCAATAAGGGGAATGTTTCAATAAGCTGGTATAACGGCTCTGCCCTCTTCTGGCAGGCAACTCAATATAACAAGATTAATGGCGAGCAGATTAATGAGCCGCTGACTTGGGTTGATAAAAATGGGTTGGTGGGATATTGGAAGTTTTCTGAGGGGAATGGAACGCAGGCAAGGGATATTTCTGGAAATGAGAATAACGGGACCTTGGCTAATTTCAATTTTAATGCTAATTCTGGATGGGGTGAAGGAAAATATGGAAAGGCACTGCTGTTTGACGGCAGCGATGATTATGTTGATGCAGGTAATGTGATAAAAAACTTGACTAATTTTGCCTTTTCATTTTGGATAAAAATAGATACATTTTCTAATCCCGCTTATATGACTCCGTTTGGTCAATCTGATGCTATTTACCCATCAGCTACTAATGCTTTTAATTTCTTTACTGGAAGTGCTAGCGACTCATTTGGGCTTCAAGGAGAATGGACGGATGGTTCGAATCTTGACATGAGAGTAAATATTCCTTTTGGCGTAGGAGTATGGAAACATATAGCTGTAACTTATGATGGATCTAATGTAATTCAATATGTAGATGGTTTATTACTTAATCAAAAAAGTTATTCATCAAAATCTATTGGAAACAGTAACTCTTTACTTTTTGGTAAAGGGTATGCTCAACCTGGTTCTCTTGTTACAACTTATTTCGATGGCACAATAGACGAAGTAATGATTTATAACAGGACATTATCACTGGGGGAGATTTCAGAAATCTATAATAACTCGCCTCATGCAAGAGGCGAAACATGGAATTGCACAATTAACGCGACTGATTCTGGCGGTGATGCTGGACTGCCCACTTCAAAGGCAATAACCATAAGTTCTCAATCAGCCCAGAATTACACTCCAAAATGGGTGCATGTTACCGTAACTTATAATAAAATAACGAAGCAAAAAAAGATTTATGTCAATGGCAATCTCACAAGAACTGAAACTTTGCAAGGGCTGAGTGATTATAAAATAAACAATCAAGCAGGAAATCTATATGCTGGAAAAGTATACGGCATTCCTGCAGGCAATCCCTTTAATGGCACCATTGACGAAATTTTAATATCTCCAAAAGAAAAAAGTACAGCAGAAATATGGCAAGATTATCTCAACAATATAATTTATGCTGAAATGCCCGGACCTAACGAAGCAAAAACGATGGCGATTGAGGGCGAAAACATTACTGAAATCAGCATTGCACCAATAGTGAGGGTTCACAATAAAGAAAAGACATGCGATGTCACCTCTAAAGTTAATCTGCCAGAATGCGTGCAATAAACTCATGTTAATGATTACAAAATCAATCATATTAGAAAGCAGGATTAAAATTGAACAAAAAGATGAAAAAATACATTTTACCGATTATTGTCCTTGGGATTATTCTGTCTTTCGCAAGTGCCGTTTATACTCCCCCCTCTGCAACTAACATTACCCTTATTCTTACTCCCCCCTACTCTGCCCCAAGCTATACAAACATAACGCTGATTTTAACTGGTGGCAATACTGCGCCAGAGGTTCAAAATCTTGCCATAATCCCAGCATCGCCATTTACAACAGATGATATTGAGTGTAGCTTTGTTACCGCAGACATTGACTCAGAGAAAACAAACGTGACTGTAAGATGGTATAACAATTCAAGACCTGCCGTAACGCAAACTCTTAATAATAACTATGGCAATGGGACGGTAATAAAATCAAACCTCACAGCAGGAAACACAACAAGAACCGAATCATGGCTCTACGAAATATGGCTTTATGACGGACAAGCAAATTCAACTCTTGTGAATTCATCTGCCGTAACAATACAAAACACTCTGCCGACAGTTACGAACATAACGATAACGCCAAATCCTGCTTACACCAACAATACCCTGAATTGCTCGGCAGTCTATAATGACGCGGATTTAGACAAAGGAAATGTAACTTTCTCTTGGTATAACGGCTCTATTCTATACTGGCAGGTTACCCAGTTCAACAAGATGAATAATGAGCAGGTTAATGAGCCGCGGACTTGGTTCAATAAAACTGGCTTGGTTGGCTATTGGAAATTCAGCGAGGGCAATGGGACAGTTGCTTATGATATAAGCAGTAATGGGGTTAATCAGAATAATGGGACTCTGACTAATTTCAACTTTAATGCAAATTCGGGATGGGGTGAAGGAAAATATGGAAAGGCACTGCTGTTTGACGGCAGCGATGATTATGTTGATGCAGGTAATGTGATAAAAAACTTGACTAATTTTGCCTTTTCATTTTGGATAAAAATAGATACATTTTCTAATCCCGCTTATATGACTCCGTTTGGTCAATCTGATGCTATTTACCCATCAGCTACTAATGCTTTTAATTTCTTTACTGGAAGTGCTAGCGACTCATTTGGGCTTCAAGGAGAATGGACGGATGGTTCGAATCTTGACATGAGAGTAAATATTCCTTTTGGCGTAGGAGTATGGAAACATATAGCTGTAACTTATGATGGATCTAATGTAATTCAATATGTAGATGGTTTATTACTTAATCAAAAAAGTTATTCATCAAAATCTATTGGAAACAGTAACTCTTTACTTTTTGGTAAAGGGTATGCTCAACCTGGTTCTCTTGTTACAACTTATTTCGATGGCACAATAGACGAAGTAATGATTTATAACAGGACATTATCACTGGGGGAGATTTCAGAAATCTATAATAACTCGCCTCATGCAAGAGGCGAAACATGGAATTGCACAATTAACGCGACTGATTCTGGCGGTGATGCTGGACTGCCTAACTCAACAACAAGAACAATCAGCAATGCGATTCCAGACATTCCAGAGATTGGCGGTCCTGAAAATGCAACAAGAACAATAGGAAACTCGCAGACATTAAGATGCGCTAACTCAAGCGATACTGACGGGGACACAATAAACTATGTTTTCTACGGTGATACAACCGCAAATCCGACTACGATGCTGCAGAACTCAACCTCTACGACTTATTCATGGGTGACTACAGACGGGCAGACATATTACTGGAGATGCAAGGCAGAGGATGGCGTTGGGGGTGTATCTGCATTTACTGCACAAAAGAAATTTACTGAAAACACTGCCCCCACTTCTGTAAATATGGTTCATCCTGCTGATGGAAACAGCATAACAAACAGGACACCACAATTCAACTGGACTGCCTCAACTGATGCAGAGGGCGACAGCATAACTTATCAGGTGAATATAACCTGTTATCCCTCATGCAGTGCAGACAACAGGCTGCCAAATTCAAGCACAAACCAGAACTGGACAACCCTCACTCCAAGATTAAAGAATTTCTGGGATGACAATTACTATTATAACTGGACTGTCCGCCCGTGGGACGGCTATGAGTTCGGGGCTTGGAATACAGTTCCTTACACGCTAAAATTAAGCAGTCTGGTGTCATTAAGCATGATTAACTCAAGCGTGAACTTCTCTGTTTTAAGCATGGGAGAAACAGCAAATACAACAACAAATAATCCTGTGCCGTTAAGCATAAGGAATGACGGCAACAGCTTTGTAAGCGTGAATATGTCAAACGAAACATCATTATTATGGACAAGCCAGCCAACAGCATCAGAATACTTCAGATACAGGATTGACAATGTTACAGGTGAAGAAGGCAGTTTCAACTGGGCACTCAGCACTACTGCATGGACTAATGTTCCCACTTCAAATAATACAGTAATCAACTATCTTAATTACACAGATGCAACTGACTCTGCGGAAATAGAAATACTTGTAACTGTGCCGCCACAAGAACAAGCGGGAACAAAATCAAGCAGATTAGTATTTACAGGATTTTATGTGAGAGAGATATAAAATGAAATTAACTAGGATCAAAGGAAAAAGAAGGCAATTAGCATTGCAACTGGCATTTAGCATAATCGTCTTTATTGCAATCATCCTGCTTGTGAATACAAGCATCCTCATATCACCCAAATCAGGAATGCATACAAAAAACACTACGATAAGCTTTGAATGGGTTGGATTAAATGACGCTCTGGTTGATGAGAATCCAGGATTTACCTCTCCTGTTCTGATAAGCAAGAATAATCCAGTGGCAGAATTGAAGCCAGGCATATATTACTGGAAGTCTGGCTTTGGCAGAGCGCATCAATTTACCATAGATTCAGAGGTAAGCATTTCAGTTAATCCTGCATTGATGAATAATGATACAACCTATAAAATAGAGAACCAGGGCAATACAAAAATCCTCGTTAAAATAGTGGGCTTGATTACGGGCAATATCATACTTGAGCCAGAAGCGATTACATACCAAGAAAATGTTTCAGGAATAGAAAAAATCGAGGCATCGCAGAATGATTAACTCAAAAATAAACTTGCTGCTTGCGTTGGCAATAGTGCTATTAATTAGCACGCCAAGCGTGCTTGCGATAGGAATAACTCCGGGCAGGGTGACTGTTGATTTCCAGCCAAGCATGCAGAAAACAGTTGAATTCACAGTGCTTAACAATGAGCACAAGGACATGAAGGTTATGTTTGGGTTAATGGGCGAGCTGGCAGATTACATAACCTTGAATACAAAATCAGTTGATTTCACGGCAAGCGAGGAAAGCAAGACATTCAGTTACACAGTCAACTTGCCTGTTGCATTAACCCCTGGGAATCATGAGGCAAAGATAGCCGCAGCAGAACTGCCCCCTGAAGGAACAGGTGAAGGAGTTTATATTGGCTCAACAGTAGTTGTCACCTCGCAATTCCTTGTCAAATCACCTTATCCATACAAATATGCAGAGATAATGTTGGATGCAAAAGAAGCCAATGTAAACGGCACAACAAACTTTTATGTTGAAGTTGAGAATTTAGGGCAGCACGACTTGGTGGATATGCAGGCAATAATAGAAATCTTGGGTTCTACCAATAACAAGATAGCAATATTGAAGACAGACACAAAGACAGTGCCTGCGGGACAGAAGGTTGAATTAGCCGCTTCTTGGAAGGCGGATGTTAATGCAGGGCAGTATAAGGCAGTTGCTTCTCTTGCTTATGATGAAGGAAAGATTGCAAGCGCTGACAAGGTATTCAACATCGGCTCTTTAGAGGTAAATGTTATTGACATAAACGTAAGGAATTTCAAGTTAGGGGACATAGCAAAGTTTGATGTGACAGTTGAAAACCAATGGAGCACGACTGTCAAGGACGTATATGCACAATTGCAGATTTTTGACGCGCAGAAACAGCAGATTGCAAACGTAAAAACCGCCTCGCTTGACATTCCAGCTCTTTCAAGGCAGGTGCTGACTGCATATTGGGACACAGCAGGAATAAAAGAGGGCGACTATTCAGGAAAGCTGCTGCTCAATTACGCAGATAAGGTAACAGAAAGGGAACTGAAGACATCTATTTCCTTAAACAGCATAAAGGTTGAGATTATAGGGGCAAGCATAACAGCAAGGGCAACTGCCGCAGAAGGCGGAAAACAGAATTTAATCTTTATCTTAATAGTTGTATTGATAATAATTAATGCTGCATGGTTTATCTATTTCAGAAAACGCGGGAAAAAATAAAAAGATTGAATTCTTTAAGGTAATTCTGATTCGCTTTTTAAAGAGAAATAATTTTTTGGTGGAATATATATGTTTGCGTAAGGTTTATATATTCTACGTTACAATAATATTTATATTAAAAAGAGGTTTCAGGGAAAAATGGCAGAGGTAACTATTTCTAAAATGGATGATAAAAAATTAGAAAAATTAATCTTATTTGTTGAAAAACTTCCAGAACCGGAGAAGAATAGACCTGTATTATTCATAGAAGGAAAATTATTTAATTGGAAGACTATGCTCGATGAGCTAAAGAAAGGCGGAGACATTGCAGAAAAAATAAAGAGTAAAATAATGGAGAAAGCACAATGAGCAATAATATAAGTGAGGATGACTGGAAAGTTGTCGAAGCAAGACTTGAAAGTATGCCTGAAGAAATGTGCATAGGAATATTATCACACGCATTCACTAAAAGAGAACTTACAATTGAAGTCAAAAATAGAACAGAGGTAGGGACAGCTTATGCTTCTATGCAGTTAAGATTTATAACATGGCTATTGAAACAAAGCAAAATAATATAGATAAATATATCCTTATTGGCAGGTGTGATTGCGATAGTGTAGTCAAGTTTCCTTTTTATTGGTGTGAAGAAATTATAGATGAAGCTGAAAAGGTAGGAATCAATGTAATCGATTTAAAGAGAGAAAATTTTTCTGAAGAAAAAGTCACAAAACATATAAATGATAAAAAACCCCGCCTTATACTACTTAATGGGCATGGAGATGAAATATGCGCTATGGGTTATAACCAGACTCCAGTAATTACCCTTAATAAAAATGATTATCTTTTAAAGGATAAAATTGCTCACATTATTTCTTGTAAAACTGCATTATTGCTTGGGCAATTTGCAATAGACAAGGGTTGTAAGGGCTATCTTGGTTATGAGGGCCTTTTTCATATAAAAAATATTCATCCAGAGCCCGATAAAGATAAAGTATCGAAGATGTTCAAGGAAGCTGTTAATATTGCTTCTAAAACTTTGCTTGCTGGAAAAGGTATTAAAGAAGCATTCATTAATTCACAAGAAGTTTATGAAAAACATATAAGCGCATGTAAAAAAATTTATTTTGATATTAGCTTTTCTGATACGGAAAGAGATTTCATGCAAGGAGTTATTGGGGCTCTTGAAGAAAATAAAAAGAACCAAGTTTTTATTTGTTAATATTAATATTCTTACATAGACGGGCAGTTTTTAGTCATGCCCGGGACTTTTTTGGTGTTAGTGTTGTTAATATGAGCTTTTCCCCGCTGATGTCCTTATTCCCATTCCTGAAATAAGTGAGAAGGGTGTTTCACCCTCGTAGGGGCTGGTTTTAAGGCAGCCAGCAACTTATTTCCTGCTTGTTAAACGTTGTATGCCTCAAGAACTGCTGTCTGCAATTCCTCTTTTAAGGAATCCTCAAGCAGCATAACCGTCGGATACCACTTGCCGTCCTTACCTTGAGCAGAGGGCATTGAAACATACAAGCCATTCCTGCCATCGGCAACCTTTATCCCCTTAACAAGTAGCTGACCGTTAAAAATCACATCAGCAAAGGCCTTGAGAGCACTTCCGTTGTCAAACCTGTGCAGCCGCGCAACTTCTATCATCTTCATCACCCCCTTTCGTCCTGCATAAATATCTGAATTATCTGCCTCTGGCTTTCAAATACCCACTTCAGGCCGAATATCACAGCCAGCACAAGAAACTGCCTGCTTCCCTCGTTAAATCTTGCAGACATCCATAATGCTGCGAAAGCCAAAACAGCATACTTGGAATGATCAAGCAGTCCTGTTATCACTCCCTTTCTGACCCGCGATTTCTTAATCCTGTTTTCCAACTTGCTCTGCATCTTTCGTTTCTCCCTTCTCCCATCCCTGGGCCTCACAGATTTTTTCAATCTCAATCGCCTTCTTAGGTATCCAATGGCAATCCTTATCAACCTCAAGAAAGCTCACCTTGAGACTGCTTAATTCCTCGAGGCTAAAGTAACCCCACTCGGCATTATCCAAGTCCCCATTGAGTATCGCGAACCCGAAGAAGCATTTTTCCTCAGGCGAATACTCTGTAACATACCAGTCGCATCCCGCGATGAAAAAGTGCATCAGGATCAGTTTTTCCTTAAGAGGCACTTCTTCTGTTGAATAAAACGCAGGCAGTTTTGCCAGCTCTTCATTACTTGGCTTGTTCCACATGGGCTTAATCTCCTTTCGTCTTGTTTTAAGTTCTATTGGCAATGAGATGTCCTAGGTGCTTTTTGTCTTGAGGATAGTTTTTCAGATACTTGGCGAGTTTATCGCAATCCGAGCAAAGGCCCTCATCCTCGCAGAAGTCACAAAACGGAAGCACTTCTGAAATATCCATATTGCTGGTGTATTTACAATCCTTGCATTTGAAGCTAATACACCTGTCGCAGGGAAACTGCCCCGCAAAAAAGTGGGCGCAATTCTGGCAGTCTTGTGTTGTACATCTGTCGCAAGGCAGCTTGTCAGCTTTAAAATCAAGCTCCCTTTGCGCGTCTTCCCTTAAAGATAGTGGCGAAAGAATTGCCTTCTCAGTTATCTTGGAAAGCTCAATTTCCGGGCAGTCAATAAGGTGCAATTCCACCTTTACGTAACCAAATCCATTGCAGGGAAGCTTTCTTCTTTTTGTTGCAGCATAACCTCTTGAATTTGAAATGACGATGCTATATTCATAAAGGTTCCTTGCGTGGTGGTCATCCTGCGAGGAATGGAACGCGCCCATATCATGGTGCGAATGGATTATCCCATCTCCTCCCAAGTCCTCGGCAAATTCGCACTCAGCTGAGCCCACCTGCTGCTTGGGTATCTTAAATTCAGTAATAGCGTTGCCCTTAACCCAGAATACCGCCCCCCATTCTTTGCCGCTCATGTGTTGGGAAATATACAGCCACTGGCTAAAGATACTCCAGGGTATTTTGAGGATTTCTTTATTCTCCTCATCCAGACAAAAGCTGCACTCCCCGTAGTTCTTTATCTTTACATCCAAGAGATTGCTTTTATCCTCTAGGCTAAACATGGTATTTTCTCTCCTTTCTTCTTGAGCCATTTTTTAAGGACAGCTTCAAGCTTTGAATCGGTAATTTCTCCTGTTTCAATTTGTTCTATTATCTGGTCATATTCCTCGTCTTTTGCCTTTCCTTTTATGTCCTCTATTTCGTCATCGCTATAACGCTCTTCGCAGCTCTCGCAGTAGCCATAGCCATCTTCATCGGGGTCAACTTTATGGCAATCAGAGCACTTGTTACAGTCATCGCAATAGCCATAACCATCAGGGATATAATCTTCAATATTGTCCATGATGTATTCCTTTTCTTCATCTCGCGCATCATCAAGAATCTTCTCAGGGACATAAGAGGAATGCTGTATATGCAGCTTCCCGATATCATCCATCAAGCAAAGCTCTTTATAGGCTCTTGAAGATACTCCTGCTGCTGCGGCAAAGACCGCTGGTATTACCCAGGAAGGTGTAACGGTATAGCCTTCTGCTGGCTTATCCTCGAAGGTAAGCGGAAAGGTCTTTGAGACATTCAGTATGGTTCCGTCATAGCCAATCCTCTGGTAGGAAAATTTGTTTTTCTTGCAATAGGCGCAGATGAGCTGCTGGCTTTTGAGGTTATCCGTGCAACAGAATATCGCGCCCCTTAGGATCTGGCAGTCTTCAGGCTTCTCAATGCGGATATTGTGGATTTCAATTCTTAGGAGTTTCCGTATCTCCTGAATAAACCCCTTTACTGCCTCGGTTTTCCTTACCCCTACAAGGCTTTCTTTTAGAGGCAAGCGGTTTAAGTTGGAGACTTCAACAGTATCCGCATCAATCAAGATTAACTCTTTAACCCCGGACATAGCCAGAAACACAACTGTCCAAAAGCCTGTTCCTCCTAAGCCAACTACCGAGGCAACCTCAGGTATTTCTAAATCACTTATTAAATTCTGTCTTTCATATAGAGCTTCCTGTAACATAAGTTTTCCACCTCCTTTAAAGTAATTCCTCAATGAGCTTTTCTTTACGCAGCTTCTTAAACTTGGTTTCTGCGTCTTCTTCCTTGTTTGATAGAATGGTTCTTAGGCTTGCGCAGTCATCGGGCAATAGCACTGTTCCCAAAGACTCAAGGTTAATCAGCCGAAAGGAATTAGCTATCTTTAATGCTGCTTCTTTTAATGCTTCCAGTGAATCCGGACTTGAATACTGGATATCCCCTGTGCAGATAGCATGCCCCCGCTCGCTTAACCCCAGGTAATGAAAGCCTATCTCAGGCCGGGCAGCGAAATGCTCAAAGTCACCCCTGTTGTCGTATACCCCGTAGATTTTAAAGGGGTGATGCTTAACAGGATTTCTTAAAAGATAGGTTTTGTGCTTATAATAGAGCCTGTCTATCAAAAGCACCCCGCAATAGCCCTCAACAAACAAGGAGTCAGCTTCAATAAAAGCCTGATACGCGCCTTTAAAGGGGATAGCAAAAATCCCCTCTTTTAGGTCATTTACAAATGTTCGCCAAGAATGGTCAATTGTTTCAATAACCTTTGATTTTTCTTCTGCTTCGTTAATTAGTTCTGTGTCTATCATCTGTTATCTCTCCTTTTTAAAAAAAGAGGGAAGAGAAAAATATCTTCCCTCCCCCCTTTGCCCTCTCTTAGAAACAACTTCTTTACTTAACCCGCCTTGACATACCTTTCCACTTCAATTTCATGGCCTGTGAAGCTTTGAGGCAAGTCAGCTGTCGCGGTAATCTCCTTGCCATCAACGATGATGGTAAAGGAATCAATGCCCTTATCCTGAAGGATCTTTTTTAAGGTATCCTTTACAGAATCTGCGGCATTAACCTCAACCTCTTCACCAGCGATGGTGACAGCTACTTTCTGATTATTCAGCTCGTTTAGGTTCATCTTATTCACCCCCTTTCCTTTCTGGATTTTTGAAACAAGCTAACTTTTCTTGTTAAAATAACAGTTAGCGCAGTCGTTATTCTTCTCGTTAATGCAGACCGGGCAAATGCATTCTTTATCAAGGCTTCCCAATGACTTCTGCAGTAGAATATTGGTAATCTCAGTCATTGGCTTCTTCCAAACACGCTTCAAGCGGTATATTGTTTTTACTAAACCTTCGTCCAGCGTTGGGCTGTACATAACCGACTCCCTTCTTATCCGGAATTTCAACCCAGATTGTTCCGTCAATCTCAACCTCATCAATAATTTTCTGGCCGTTCCTGTCCTCGTTTCTTATCCACACAAAATCACCCCCTTTCTCAAGAAATAAAAAAGAGCAACCGCTAAACACCAGCAATTGCTCTCACGCTAAAAGACATTAAAAAATGCCTTTACAATTCCGTCGTTAAGACGAAATTAAATAACCCCTCATCAAGAAGAGTTATAAGTTAGTTTTTTACTCTGGAATTAAGGTGATGGGATTTAAATAGATTGTACAAAGATAGGAAATATAGAAATCAGATACTAAATGAGAAGACAGATACTATTTTGACTTTGTTATCGCTTGGCTTGAAATCTTTAATGATTTTTGCTTCAACCTCTTTATTCACTGCAACACAAATAACCTCGTCAAACAGCCTTGAATCCCTTTCAATATTTTTGATAAAATCCGAATTGCCTGTTTCAATTTCAACAGCAACTTTTTTTCTGCCATTGATAACGATAATATCCGGCCTGCCGTTAATGTGCTCCTCAACTAAAACATTAAATCCTTTATTTTTGTAATATTCAGCTATCTTGAATTTCCAGAATTTATGCTCAATGCTTTCCTTCTCATCGATAGCCTTATATCCAAACTCATTTAACATCATTCTTCCGTTCTGGGTCAGCTCAAACAAGGTAATCCAGCCCGTTTTTGTGATTATTTTCTTTTGCTCAATCAGGCCTTGTTCAATTAAGCCGTCCTTGCATTGATTGCCTGCCTGCAAATATACTCCTAATCTCTTGTATCTTTGGGTTACGCTTGATAATGGATTCTGCAAAATATCGGTCAAGAATTTATCCCTTAATGCAGAAGGGTATTCTTTATTTTCATCATCTTTATTATCCCCTTGAGAATACCCCCTGTTTTCAACCTCTTTAGCGTCGCTGATAGCCTTAGAATACCCCATGGTATTTACCTTAAGCCATTCATCGGTTATTTTGCCCTTTTCAACAGGCACATACAGGAATTGAATAAGGCAGGGGTTTATTCTTTCCATTATTTTTACAATTCCCTGGCCGGTTTTCAGCATGTTCAGATATGCCTCGTCATCTCTTTCAATAAACAAGGCTTTTCTTGCGGCCTCAATATCCTCCTGGTGTTGCTGGAGCAGGAAAATTAGGGTATGAGCATTGCCTAAAATATGAGTTGGCAGAATAGAGCAGTGTTGGGTTATGCTTACAAGCCCTTGCCCAAAGCTCCTTATTTCCCTATATACATTTTCAAGGCCGTCAATCTTGTCCTTCTCAAATTTATTCTTCTGGAATAGATTATGCATCTCCTCAAGAAACAAAACATGCCTTAATTTTTCGCTCTCACCCTGCGAAAGCCTGTAAAGGTGAATAAATCTAAGCATAATTTCCATAAAGAAAACCCTTAAGGGCTTGGGCATTTCCTGGTCCAATTCCAGAAGTATAAATTTTTCGAATAATTCCTCAAGTTTTATGGGATTTCTAGCATTAAAGGATTTGGATGAAGGGCCAAAGGTAAAGCTCTTGAATATTCTCTTTGTTGACTGCCACCATAAAAACTCCCTGCCGCCAACCTTAATCTTCTCAAGCTCGCGCATACCATCATGAAAATTAGGATAGAAATTCTTATCTTTTTGCTCACTAAATAATTTTTCGTAAATCCTGAAAATAAAATCTCCTACACCCAAACCGCCAAGATGGCTCTTCTCAAGGCATTCAACGATAACAGAAAGCCATGCCTTATAATCAACGTTTGGGGGAGGCCTGAAAGGATTCCACAAGAAGGAAATAACGTCTCTCCCCACAGTATAAACCTCTACCTTCTTCAACTCAGGAAAATCAGGAAGGCTTAACATTGAGCGCCATTGTCTTTTCCAATCTATTATGGTAAAGGGGATATTTTTCTTTAATAACTGCAAAGCCATCAGCAAACCGGCATTTGTTTTTCCTGCTCCTGTTATGCTAAAGATTCCAATCTGCTTTATGAAATCCTCTTCTTTCAGATATAAAGGAAATAAATTTTTATCGCGATAGATAACATTGCCTAAAATAAACTCACCCTTAGCCTGCTCTTCTGACGGCGGCGGTAATAAAATTATCCTGTCTTCCAAAGGACCGTGCTTCAAAACCTTTTCTGCGATTATCTGGATATCCAATTCCAATTCTTTCCGCTCCTGCAAGTCAGACGCAAGCCACATATACCAGAGCTCATCCGCCTTAGTTCCAATTATAGGCTTGAGTTTCCTGCACAGATCCTCTATGTTTATATTCATCATTTTCAACATTCAGGAATGTTTTCCTGCCGCTAACATTCCAGTAATCCTTTAACGCAGATAAAAGATACTTCTTCAAAAACATCAAATCCTTCCAGCATACCAGATACTCCTGCCTCTTTTCTTTCTCCAAATCCCTCACTTGACTTTCAAGCTGGGTTCTTCTTCTTGAAAATGCTATTGACAAGTCAGGGGTGTATTGCCTTTTCGTAAGAAAATGAATCTGGTCAAGATAGGAATCTGTTTTGCATATGTCCGAATCAATCCTTTTCAGCAGTTCTGAATTTAATTTTTCTCTCGTAAGAATTTCATTAAAAAATGCCTTTACAGTCGCCTTTAATGTCCTGCTCTTGTCAGAAAATACCCTATCCACAACGCCTCTTTCTCTTTCCGGCTCTTCATTCAAAATAATCTTCTCAAGGCTTTCTTCTATGCCTGTCTGATATAAATCTCTTGGTTTTAATACCGAGTTTTCCAAATAAGAAGGAAATGCGCTCGCATAATTTGGTAATTTGTATTCCATTTTCTATTGGTTAGTAGTGATAGAGGAATTTATAAGGGTTGTACAAGGATAGGAAAAAATGTTAAAGGAAAAGCGGAAGGAATAGATACTTATGAAGGGTAAAACTATTATTTGGCAGAAAAAAATACTCGTGACTTACTTCCCTTGCGCAGTATTTGTAGATTCATCAGGCACAAGGTTAAAATGAAAACTTGTTTTAGCTAAACCCACTTTGGGTGGTTCACCCCACAATACCCCTGTAATAGGGCTTCTGACGGGAATTATTTCTACGGCATCTTTGTATCCTGCCTTCGTAACCCTTAATACATGCTGCTCGACCACACTTTGAGTAAAATCTAGACCCCACGTGTTCATCTCCCACTT
>Ga0247841_10000628_pt1 | contig 89265 bp, 77 predicted proteins | sample LaCruzMarch2015__2_FD_192410 | JGI IMG/M metagenome (GOLD analysis project Ga0247841, IMG submission 192410) | Freshwater microbial communities from meromictic Lake La Cruz, Castile-La Mancha, Spain - LaCruzMarch2015_18m | ecosystem: Environmental > Aquatic > Freshwater > Lake | place: Spain...
TTACCAACGAGAAGTATTTCTGAATACCCTAAAGCAACCTGAAGCAAATTGTTGAAGTCATGGGCTACACCACCTGCAAGAGTCCCTATGGCCTCCATTTTTTGTGCTTGGAGCAACTGAGACCTCAAATTCTCCCTCTCTTCTTCCGACCGAACCCGTTCGGTAATGTCCCTTGCAACAGTGAGAATATGTGGCGCTCGATTAAATTCAATAATTGAGGCTGATATAAGTCCATATCGAATATCTCCGTCCTTGGTACGAAAACGAGCTTCAAAATTGGCAACTTTTCCTTCAGCTTTCAGCTTCTCAATCCATCTATTCCTGTCTTCAGGACTATCCCAAATATTAATTTCAAGGGCGGATTTACCGATAAGCTCATCTTCCGCAAAACCAAGGATCTCCTGAACTCCTTCATTAGCGGAAACAATTATCCCGTCAACAAACCGGGTAATTGTGATAGCATCAGGGTTCAAGTGAAATGCCTTGCTGAATTTTTCTTCACTTTGTCGTAGGGCCTCCTCCGATTGCTTGCGTTCAGTAATGTCCACCAATGCTCCGTAGAGACGTAGACTATCTGGATACCCCGAGTCCAAAACACATTCAGCCAATGAGGCTACCCACACTACCTTACCGGTGTTATGAGCCAGTCGCAGTTCACAGGAAGCTGACGTACCCGGAGCAAGACCTATTACTTTACTGTCGAAAATAGGCAAATCCTCATCGAACACCAAGTTCCGCCAACAACCCAGTGCTATGACGTCATCCTCCGAGTGACCGGTAATTCGTTCCGCCGCCCCCATTATCCAGTCAATCGAATAGGCGGCGTTGTTTGACTTGGTGCAGGAATAGGAAATGTCGGAGATCATGGAAGAGATACGACGGAAACGCTCTTCACTCTTTCTTATAGATTCCTCCGCTCGCTTCAACCGTAACAAAGCCTTGACTCGTGCCAGCAACTCACGGTTCGATACCGGTCGAGCAATATATCCATCCGCACCGGTCTCCAAACCCTCAGCTTGATCATCCGAACTTGTTCGCAGGCTGGAGAGCAACACGACGTAGCTGTTCGCCAATGTCTTATCCGACTTGATGCGCTTGCACACCTCTATGCCGTTTATGTCAGGTAGCATGACATCCAGTAAAACCAAATCCGGTTTTTGTTCTATTGTGAAACGCAAACAGTCTGTTCCGGTTGCTGCCTCGATAGTCTCGTAACCCGCAGATTTGAAAATTCGGGACATACCCTGCAGCAAGTGTGGGTCATCATCTACTACCAGTATTCGGGTCTTTTCGTTCAATTCAAAGATAAGCTGTGCTTTGGTCTTTTCATCGTCTTGCATGGAAGGCTCCTCCTGACGGGAAGCTGTGCTATTGAGAAGGGAATCTTCAGCACACAATTTTCACAAATAATTAATGGGTTAAAACAAGGCAATAGTCAAATTGTTTTTCTTGTGCTGAAGCACGAGGCAGTTACATTAGGGAGCAAATGAGTTGGACCGCTGTGTCAAGATAAGAAATTCCGTCATTTTTCCTTTGATTTTGAAACCCAACTCTGTTACCAAGTAAACTAAGGTTTTGTGTACCAGTCTCAGCTCTCGGACTACAGAGGTCAAAATGAAAAGAATACTCGTAGTTGACGATGAGAAAGATGTTCGTAAACTGCTAGAGGAGACGCTGAAGAGAACAGATTATGAGATTCTTCAAGCAGGAACTGGTGAAGATGCCTTGGTGATTTCAAGAAAAATGAGACCGGACCTGATTCTAATGGACATCATGATGCCTGGAGACCTGAACGGAATAGAAGCTACGAGAAACTTGAAAGCTGATGTCAGGACCAAGCAATCCAAGGTAATTATCCTTACCTCGAGTAGTACTTTGAAAGAACTAGCAATGAGTGCCGGAGCAGATGCATATTTCTTAAAACCCTTTAGTCCACTGGAGTTGCTCCGAAAAATCGATGAATTCTTGGGTGAAACTTACTTTGGGCGAAGAGAAGAAGTGGGATTAAGTTCAAGACAATCCATCTTGATTAGTAATCTTCCTCAACTTTCTCATTTAAAACAATGGTAAAAAGCTAACGAAACCGGACGAATAAGCTCAAGAAGGGGCGTCTACTGTTGCATTCAGTGATTCCAGCAGCACGCTGGAATATATGCACGACACAGAGCGAGAAATCAGACTAAGAATTACAAGCACCAGGATTACTCGCCCCCAAATAGGGGTTCCCGCCACAGTCATCGCGCCGGAGACAAGTATCAGAGAGAAACAGACGTAGACCATCAACTTGCCGACCGCAGAGGTTTCAAATGGGTACAGGAACAAAAATTTGGGGCATCTCCAATTCTTCCAATCAGCCTCACTTGTTGTCCCAACAGCGGGTTTGGCGTCTTGTGTTCCGAATCCCTTCCAGTTCCATGTTTATGGTCTCACGATCAAACCACTCAGGGTCAAAATCGCCTCCTAGCCATTCCAATGTGTCCTCGTGTTCCGAGTGCTCAGGGTTCTTGATAATCTCCAGAAGTTCTTCATAACCCCAGGGACCTCCGGAATCCTCAGGCGGACAGGAGCGTTTGCCACTGAGACAAACGGGATATTGAGTTCTGGGGTCAATGGGCAGAATCTTCTCCAATAGGATCTGGTGTTCCCAGTCGTCCCCGAAGTCATACACATAGAAGAACTTCTCCTTTTCAGCGGTAATCAACTGATCCAGACGGACTTTCTTTTCGTCCAACACATCCCCTTTTTCGAATTGTGACAAGTCGCCGTAACTCACCCCATGGATATCAAATTCGTGGAGATGTCCTCCTATCCAACCCATGACGGTTTGAAGAATTACCTCAAAAGTCTTGAGTTTGGTGTTGGCAAGGACTTGAATCCTTCTCCATATCGGTGGTCTGATTCCTTTAAGGGTGACCTTCATTTGATACACGACAGTGCTGGGGGCTATCCGTGTAGTTGATTCTTTTTTCGGCTTCTTACCCATTTACTTCTGGTTCACCCTTTCCTTGAAAACTTTACTGACCTTAAAAAACGGCGGTTTCTTCGACAAGACTGCTGTCTCCTCACCGGTCTTTGGGTTCCTGCCTGTGTATTCTGCGCACTCTCGGACCTCAAAAGTTCCCCCCTGGAGGCCACAGGTTTTCGTCTTTAGGGTCACGGATGTGAGTTCATTGCATTGTGCGTAATCCGATGAAGGCAAAATGGAGTTGTCCTCACCAAGGGGTGACGCACTTTGGTATTTCACTTTACGATGTCTTTGGCCAATTCCACGGCTTGGTGTCGTGCTTTCTCTGGAATTGCTTCCGGTGTCGTGCAGGAAGGCACGAAGAGTTGGCCCACCAACCGAGCTTTCGAGTAATCCACCAGTGCGCTGAACTGTTCAACGAGGTGCTTTCCATTAGCCTCCATGGGGCCCGCACAAGTCCCCACGAGCGCCGCCTTCTTTCCTTCGAGAAGGGACTTGTATCCTCCATCCCCAAGGTTAGTAACCAGACAAAAGTGTCGGTCTATGAGCGGCTTGATTTGAGCTGTCCAGCTCCAACAAAACATCGGAGAGGCGTAAATTATGGCATCCGCGCCGATCATGCGGTGGAAAATCTCCAAAGCATCATCCTTCTGGGGACATCCCGGCTCATCGGGTGTTTTCTGGCAGGTATAACATTCGAGACAGCCATTGATCTTATGTTTAACTACGTCCACACGATCTACTTCATGCCCCTGGCTCCTCAGAGCTTCTTCGACCCAGCCCAGCACGGTGGCCGTGTTCCCTTTTTTCCTGGGGCTTCCAAACAGAGTAACAATCCTCATGGGTGATTCCTTTCATGGTAGTTACAAGAATAGTAGCATGACATAGTCCCCCTAAGTATCGTCGATTTTCTTAAATTCTGCAACCCTCCACGGACCCCGGTGACACAAACTCGGAATTCCTGGCTGTCCGCAGTCAGAAAGGTGTATGCTTGACCCTTGCGGCCCGATCACCTTCAGTACCAGGTAGAAAATGGCGATCTTGACGGCAGGCGTCCCTGAAGCAAATACTCGACAGCTATTCTTATTTCCGGGTCATTCGACACCTCACTTGGCTTAGGAAAACCTATCTTCGGCATTGCGAAGCCTTCAGGAGAGTCAATTGCTACATCCGGCTCAACACCTCTTCCGTCAATGTCTCGGCCGTCCGCGGTGTAATAGTGGGCTGTTGTGAGTCGTAACGCCATCCCATGGTTTAACGGGAATACGACTTGAACAGAAGCTTTCCCGAAACTTCTCTCTCCCATGACAAGAACATTCGGTAGACCGCGGAGTGCTCCTGCTAATATTTCTGAAGCGCTTGCACTTCCCTTATTGATCAGGACCACTGTTGGTATTTCGGGCAGTGCGTTCCTTGAAGGGGCCACAAATTCCCTATTCACTTGAGGGTTACGACCTCGAAGAGAAGTGATGGTCGACGAAGGGCGAAACAGGCCTGCAACTCTTATGGCTTCTTCGAACAGCCCGCCGGGGTTGTCCCGTAGATCCAGTATCAGGCCTCGTAAGCTACCTGGTGCATAGCTGAACATTTTAACAAGCGCCTTTCCCACCTCTCGGCCTGTATTGTCCTGAAAATTCACAATCCGGATGTAGCCCACTGAATGATCAAGAATCAGGCTTTTGACGGGGGCTATACTAATTACGCGCCTCTTCAGGCGGACCCCCCGGATAGCTCCTGTCTTGTTGCTCTTCACTACAGCAGTCATTGTGGATCCGGCCGGACCTCTCACCATGCTCAGAACTTCCAGGAGAGGTAAACCGTGCAAAGGCTTGCCATCAATTTCCAATATGGTATCACCGGCCCCTAAACCGGCCTTCTGGGCCGGTGAGCCGTCTAAAGAAGATATGACGACATAATCATTGTTCTTGGCCGTAACCACTATGCCAACCCCGCCGAATTTTCCAGCCGTACTAATCTTGAGTTCATTCATCATAGCCTGATCCAGCAAGGTTGAATTGGGGTCCAGTCCCCGAATGACACTCATCAGGGCTTTCAAGAATAATCGGTCTATGTCCAAACGGCAGTTCTCCCCGATAGCCTGGATGGCCTGAATAAGACAGTCTTCGGACGGTTCGACGCAATCCTCCTTTGTCTGTACCTCTTCCGTACATTGGGGGAGGAGAGAGAATACAAAATTGTCCCAAGCATTCTGGAAAAGTTCGTTTTCCGACACAGATGCTACGTAGTACTGTCTTATTAAGTTCAATGCTTCACGAAAGATGTTCAGACCCTTACCAGGCGTCCCAACATTCGGTAGAGATGGTTGGTACGACCGGGGGGCAGGCTCGGATTCCTGTGCCAATGCCGTGTAAATGTCATCTCCAGAGCCGTGCTCTCCAGAGTGAATACCGGCTCCCATAGAAGAGCTTCCGCCTAATATCTGAAAAAACAAGAAAATCGGACAAATCAGAATAAGATGTCGTGACAACGCTTACAGAATCTCCATGAGTTTTAGGTACCCTCTCTGGTCCAGTAAGCTGATCCGAAGGAGGCAATTTTTCATGATAACCGTCCGACATAAGGAGCAGTCGGCATAGAATGATTACTTCTTATCCGAAGTTATCCGTCTGCACAAGGGACGTTTCACCCCGAAAACCTACTTCCAGCACTCTCCGGGTATCGTCTTCAATCGGGGCTGCATGGCCCCGACGAATCCCGGGAACCCACATTATCGTCTCTCCCTTAACAAGTAGCGGTAGTTTTCTGCGCACACTTACGGGCACCTTCATGTCTATTAACATCTTCTTCACTTTCCGGGTTCCATCCAGTCCCCATGGGCGGATTCTGTCCCCAGGTCGAGACAAACGCAGAACCATCGGAAAAGCAGCCTTGTCGGCATCGAAGAATTCATTGTGAGAACCGGACGTGTAAGAAATACTTTCCTCACCTCTATCGAAAACCCGAAAAGTCAAAATCAGATGTCCTCCCCAGATTTTAATAGTGCCTGGACCTTGTACAATAATCGGATGACACTCCAATGGATTTTCAGGTTTATCACGGGCAAGTTTGAGCACGTCATATTCTCGAAACAGCCTTATGCCTGCAGGCAGGACAACCGTAGCGGAAGGATTGTTGCTCCGAAGAACTCTCAGAATTGAATCGAGATTCGATTGACTCCACCTCACATCCGGTCCTGAAAAGTTATGCAGTGCAGCCATTATGGCCCTGGCGACAAGAGCAGCAGGAGCTTCTCTCAGGACGTGAACGTCCATGATTAATTCGTTGCTGCGTTGGATGACGGCCTTGGAATAAAGGGACGATGAGAGTTCTTCAATAAAATCTTCCTCATGTCTCAGTGTGAGTATTGTTCTGACAGCAGTAACCCGGAATCCTGGGAAACGTTCGGCTATTACAGGCACCAGCCTGTTTCGAATAAAATTTCGATCCGTATCAGTCTCGAAGTTGGTTGGGTCAATCCTGTATCGTATCCCTTCGTTTTGCAGGAACCTGACAATCTGAGCCCTGTACAACCCGATCATCGGTCTAATTATCCGGCCTCTGACTGCGGGAATACCGCAAAGGCCCTTTAAAGAGGAACCTCGACAGACTCTTAGAAAAAAAGTCTCAAGTTCGTCGTCTCGGTGGTGAGCCGTGGCTATTACATCAGCTTTCGCCGATTCTCTGACTTCCTCAAAAAAAGTGTACCTGCAACGTCGACCGGCTTCCTCTATACTTATGCCCATGTCTGAAGCTACTGATCTCACCGCAGTCTTCCGGCCGCTGAACTCCAGGCCCGATTCTTCGGTGAGACGTTTAACAAATTCCGCATCTTCATTCGATTCCGGCCGCAGGGAATGATCCAGGTGAGCCACGATGATCCACAAGTGCAACTCAGTAGCCAAGATGTTCAGTACATGGAGCAGAGCTACTGAATCGGGGCCACCCGAAACTCCAACCACCACTCTTGAGCCCTTTCTCACCATCCGATGCACTTTCAGTGTGGCTCTTACGGTATTCAAGACAGCCTTGCTGGAATCACACTTGATCATGAAATAGATTATACCAGAAAATCGCGCGTGAAGACGGTTGTTCACATGTCAAAACTGTCGTTGAGGAGTGAACTTTTCTTGATATATACTCATAGAACGTCTAACCTTAAGGTCAGAAGTCTAAATTCCAGCGTCGAAGATATCTCATCAGGAGGTATGAACAGTATGACACCTAAGAAAATCTTGTTTGCTACTGATTTTTCGGAAAATTCGGCTCAAGCGCGCCAATGCGCCATCGATTACGCAAACGCGTTCGCTGCTGAACTCATTGTCATCCATGTAATAAATTCTTCAACCATTGGGTACCCTTCTCTCGAACGAGGGGTTCCTGTGGACATAAGATCAGCCCTGGAAGCTATCCAGGAATCTGTTGACAAGGCTTTACAGTTGCTTTTAGCGGAATGTTCGGTATCCGTCGGCAAAGTTCAGACGTTTTCACGAATAGGTGTGCCGGCTTATGAGATAGTACGTTTCGCCAAAGGGAACTCCGTAGACCTAATAGTAACGGGAACTCATGGCTGGACCGGGTTCAAACACTTGATTCTTGGAAGCACCGCGGAAAACGTGGTGAGGAGTGCCTATTGTCCGGTACTTACCGTAAGGTCATTTAAAAGCGCGTAGCAATAATACTTAATGGATTGGAATCGTTTGCAATGATTCTTCTACCCATGAGCCCTGCATGGACTACCGTGGTTCCCCTTCCGCTAAATGGGTCGTAAACGACATCTTTCTTTGACGTGAGAAGGTCGATGAAAAAATGGGGTAACTGAGGCTTGAAACAGGCTCGGTATGATATCTCTTGAATAGATGAGGCTTGCCTCTGTCCAGCAGTCCAGAACTCATTTATGTATACGGGGCGCGGGGATCTACAACTTCGGCTGCGTATTCTACTATTCTTGTCGGCAAACCGAACAGCCTCATAGTATTATTCGTGGTAGTCCATGCGATTTCTTTTACGGAAACATTCCTGACGGAAGCCACTTTTTTAGCTGTATATATTATGTTGGCCGGTTCGTTGTCCCTGCCTCGCAACGGCTCGGGTGCCAGGAAAGGACAATCAGTCTCCAGAAGAATCTTTTCTGCCGGGAGGCTTTTCACTATGCTTCGGAGTCCGTCATTCTTTTTGTAGGTCACGGTTCCGGGTATGGAGACGTGAAAGCCCAAAGCCAGGGCCCTGGCAGCGTGATTTGAATCGCCTGAAAAACAGTGAATTACACCGCCTTGGGGGAATGGCACGGCCTGTTCCAACATACGTAACCCTTCGTCATAAGCGTTTCTCAGATGAACAACTATTGGCTTTGCCAGGCTCTTGGCAAGGGAAATCTGATCGCGAAACACACCTTTTTGGACGTCTTTTGGGGACAAGTTTCTAAAAAAGTCAAGCCCTATCTCGCCATATCCTACCACCCTGGGATGTTGCGCCAGGTTTTCCATTTCCGCCAGACCATGTTCCCCGACTTCTTTAGCGCTGTGAGGGTGAAACCCGAGGCAAGCGAAAACCTGGTCAAAGCGGTCGACTATCTCCAAAGTCCTCTTGGCATCATCAAGATCAATACCCACACAGACAATTGCCGCAACTCCCGCCAGAGATGCGCGTCTGAGCACTCCTTCGATCTCGTTCATCAGAGGAGGTAATTCGATGTGGGCGTGCGAGTCAACAAAAACTGCCCGGTCTGATTCTATCATTCTGCTGTTAGCCGCCATGATTTCTCCCAGGAAATGAGATTCCAGTTGTCCGGATTGCTTGTGATCTCAACAGGTCAATGATCAAAAGGAATATGAATTTGTCGGTCTGTGACATCTTTTTCGCTGCAAGCTTAGCATAATCATCACATAGGAAGCACCGGAGGTTGGCTCACGAATAGCAGGTTGACAGACAGAGGGACCAAGATCTCAGTGAAGGTACTCGCCTTGCGGCCGAACGGTTATATGAGAAAGGATGGTTCTGACAACCTCGGGCTCTATGACACTCATGCGTGTCTGATCGTCAATCTTGCTTTCGATGAAAGAAACGAGGTTCTCAAAATCGCTTTTGGACACAACCGGAAAACGATTGTCGCCTTCAACATTTAGATAATCGAGAGCGGTGAAATTCCCCGTATGAGGGTCCACTTCACCGGATATCTGTATGACCTCCACGTCGCTGTTGGAAGTATATCTGCCAATTATGGCCAGTCCACGCGATCGCGAGAAATAGAGTATGGCAACTTTATAGATACCCGATGATTGGAATAGCTCAAAAGGGTTCATTTATTCGCCCCCGCCTTCAGGAAAGAATTATGATGTCCGTAGCGAGTCTACCGGGTGAGACAAATTTACCAACTGGTGAACGCAAAGTCAAGGAAGGCAGGTTCTGAAGCTGTTGGCCACTTCTTTCAAAAAAAATGAGACTTAGAATTTTCCCGGTTCCCTTGCCGACAACATTGGGTTATAATGTATTTCACTGAGTTCCACCCAGAAACTACACGTGAAACAAATCTCTACACAAGCGGATGGCCGCCCAAGGCATGGCCATCTTCGTCAGAATCGAACGGACAGGGCGTTGCTGTCCCCCGGTTATCTGTGGCTGGTACGATGGGCCATCCTTTTTTCCATAGGAGAGCTGTTCGGATATTATCAATCACCTCTGTAAGAGTGAAAACGGAAAAGAATTGGTGGGCCGAAAGTTTTACTTTATAGGCGTTTACAGGTCGAGATTCCTTTTAAACCTTTTTTTACCGGCATAATCCTAAATATGCTCGTGATAGATTTTGGAGCTTCCCACTAATCGGAGGACCAAATGAAGTCCATTCTTTTCGGACGTTGGGGTGAGGCATTCAGGCACCATCGGGGCGAAGAGTACATTACTGAGGGTGGCAGTCCGGAAGATTTTCCTTCCGAAAAAAGTTTTCCGGACAATGTCGTAGCGGTGATGAGCGGGAAGGGTTTCCTGCAATTCAGCGAGAGTTTTAATTTTGTCCCCATGGTAGCCGAATACGTCAAGCAGATTCAGGGAAGATACTGCTGCGGAAAGTGCATAACCGGCATAAAAGGTTCCAAGCTTATACTGGTAACGCTGGATCGTATTATGCGAGGCGAAGGGCAGGAATCGGACCTGAGTATTCTGGACCGCATGGCGGACGTGTTGAACGATGCGGCCAAGTGCTCTGTTTGTCAAAGCGCCGGCGAACTGCTCAGGGATGGTCTCTCTCATTTCAAAGAGCATTTCTTGAACGCCGTGAAGCATGGAGTGCCGGAGGATTCTATCCGGTTCGTGGGACGCGTTTCCGCGCCTTGCATGAACACCTGCCCCTGCCACATCAACATCCCGGGCTATGTAGAAATGTTGCAGGAACTTCGTTACGGAGAGGCTCTTGAAATAATACGCGAAGAAATGCCTCTTCCGGGTATAACCGGCCGAATCTGTCCCGCTCCATGTGAAAAAGCGTGCAGCGTAGCCAATATGGGAGATGTGGCTGTACCCATCAAGACGCTCAAGCGTGTCGCCGCCGACTACGAGCTTATTCATCATTTGGAGCCACCCCTGACAAAGGTTGAGCTGACAGGTTCTCCCATAGCTGTGATCGGAGCAGGGCCTGCCGGATTGGCTGCGGCATACTATCTTAATCGTCTTGGTCATCCGGTGACTATTTTCGAGGGTTTCCCGGAATCCGGGGGGATGGTGGCCGTTGGAATCCCTCCATATCGTCAACCGAGGGACGTGCTTCGACGAGAAATCGGTATCCTGTGTGACCTGGGAGTAACAGTCAGGCAAGGTGAAAAGCTTGGAGTGGATTTCAGGATAGCCGATCTCTTCAAGAAAGGTTTTCGGGTAATATTCCTTGGTTTAGGATCCCACAAGTCCGTCCCTCTCGGTATCAAGGGCGAGCATGATGGAATCGAAGGAGTTTTCGCCGGAGGAATAGATTTCTTGCGAGACATAAACTTGGGCCAAGAAGTACGCCTGGGCGAAAACGTAGTGATTGTCGGCGGAGGCAATACGGCCATTGACTGTTCAAGGACATGTCTCAGAATGGGCGCTCCGAAAGTTGCCATTGTCTATCGTAGGACGGAAGCGGAAATGCCGGCAGATCCTGAAGAAGTGGAAGACGCTCGTGAAGAAGGCGTTGAATTTCATTTTCTCACCCAACCACTGGAAATCCTTGAGCAGGACAAGAAAATGACAGGCCTCAAGTGCATTCGCATGGAACTAGGGGAACCGGACAAGAGCGGAAGGAGGAGGCCTGTTCCGGTAGAGGGATCGGAGTTCGACTTCGAAGCAGATACGCTTATTCCGGCCATAGGTCAGACATCGGCGCTGGACTTTCTGTCGCCGGAGGACGGAATAGAAATAACTCGTTACACTACCATCAAAGTCGACCCATCTACAATGATGACTTCGCGACCTGGAATATTTGCCGCCGGCGACGTCGTTAGCGGACCTCTCACTGTGGTTCATGCCCTGGCCGGAGGAAAACGGGCCGCGAGAATGATTCACGAATATGTGACTACGGGAAAGTGCGTCCCTTCTGAGAGTCAATGGATGGAAGATCTGATAGCCAAGATTGAAGAAGATCATGGAGTTCTCGTGACTGCCAGGACTCCAGGTCGAGAAGGGGGCCAGGTGTCGAGAACAAAGCTCGACCCCCGCGAGCGAATATCCAGTTTCCTGGAAGTTGATTCAGGCTTGACTCAAAGAAGCTCATTCATAGAAGCAAGTCGATGTCTAAGATGTTTTCACCTGATTCTACTGGCTGTCGATGAAGCAGAGTCTTGAGAATTTGCTCAATTCGTTTTGATAAGCCGATTAGAGCGTATAATTCTTTTCGAACAGACAAGGACTGAAAAATGCCTCTTCTTACTATCGACGATGTTGAAGTGAATGCCTCAGAGGGTATGACAATACTCGAGGCTGCTACCAAAGCCGGAATCTGGATTCCCACTCTTTGTTATTACCCAAAGATAACTCCGTCGGATTCTTGCCGAATGTGTGTAGTGGAGATAGAAGGCATACGGCGCCCCATGACATCCTGCAACACGGTTGTGAGGGATGGAATGCGGGTACGGACAGACTCCCCTAAGGTCAGAAGTATCCGGGAGGAGGTGATGAAACTCGTACTTATGGATCATCCTCTCGAATGTCCTATCTGCCCGGCCGCTGGTGAATGCGAGATTCAGACCCTGACGTATCGACTAGGAATCGGCGGGGCGGACTATCCCATGGAGAAACGTACCAGCCCGACAGTCAGGAACTGGCCGTTGATACAGTACAATCCCAATCTGTGTATAACCTGTCTGAGATGTGTAAAGGTGTGCCACGAAGTAATAGGGGCCGGCGCTCTCGCTCTTGAAGACGTCGGGTACAATGCTCGCATCGGTACTCGAGACGGCGGAGTCCTAAATTGTGATTTTTGTGGGGAATGCGTTGAGGCATGTCCAACCGGCGCCATGTCGTACAAAGAATCCAAAAACTGGGCGCGTTCCTGGGAGTTGAGAAAAACCCCCACAATATGTCCGCTGTGTTCGGCTGGGTGCAGAATGGATATGAATGTTAAGGATAACAAAATATTCCGAATTACAACGAATCCTGCCACGCACAATAATGGTACTCTCTGCGTAGGGGGACGGTTTGGCTACGACCTCATTCATAATGAGGACAGGCTGGTATCGCCGCTGCTGAGGAAGGGCGGAGTCCTGCGCCCAGTGTTCTGGGAAGAAGCTCTCGCGTATGTCTCAAAGAAGCTCCAACAAATTATCACGGAGTCTGGTTCGGAGAGCGTCGCAGGATTGGCTTCGCCAAGGCTGACAAATGAAGATTGTTATGCTTTCCAGAAATTCTTACGGGCTGTTATAGGAACTAACAACATCGACAGTGAGGCGCGGTTTAGTTTTCTGAGAGTGCAGCGTGCCTTGGAATTGACGTGCGGGGTTAAGGGGACTACCAACACTTTGGAAGAACTGCTGGAAACAGAAGCCGTGCTGGTAGTAGGAATAGATCCTGTCGAGGAGACACCTGCTCTCGGCTGGAAGATAAAAATCGCATCGCGCAGGTACGACAGTAACGTCATAGTTGCTAACTCTCGTGAGACCAGCCTGGATCCCTTCGCACGCGTAAGACTAAGAATCAGGCCGTATTCCGAGAGTGAACTCGCCCTCGGAATGATGAAAATCATCCTGGATCTCGATCTCTGGGACAGGAAATTTGTCAGGGATCGGACGACAAATTTTCTTCCCATGAAAAACCTGCTTGACAAGATTTCCCTTAAGGGCATTCTCAAAAGAACGGGTTTGTCGTTGGAGGAACTCGAAGAGGCTGCTCGAATATTTGCAGAGGCATCCAGAGCATCCATTATTTTCGGAGGAGACGTTATACTCCAGGAGAATGGCCTTCAGTGCGTCATGAACCTGGTAAACTTGGCCCTTCTCACCGGTAATATGGGATATTCCAATGCAGGAATTTATCCCATCTTTGAAAAGGGCAACATTGTCGGTCTGTGCGACATGGGCGTGATGCCTGAGTACATGCCGGGCTACCAGGACATGGCTTCTGTGAGAGACTTGTTCGAAAGGACATGGAAGGCACGGCTACCTTACAGCAAAGGAAAAACAGCCACAGAGATTGCAAGAGGTTTGGAGAGCGGTGAAGTTCGGGCTATATATATAGTAGGCGCCGATCCCCTAACCGATTATCCGAATGCCGGTCGATGGGCCTCAGCGCTTAAAAATGCGGAATTGCTGGTGATTCAAGATATGTTCTTAAGCCCGACGGCGGAACTCGCGCACTGTATTCTTCCTGCCGCCGCGTTTGCCGAACGGGAAGGAACCATGACCAATATCGAGCATCGGGTTCAGCGTCTTACTCAGGTAATACCGCCTCTCGGACCGACCATGCCGGATTGGTCCATCCTCGAAGAAATGGCTAAGACGATGGGGCACTCTATGGGGTTTTTCCGGGCTGCAGACGTTTTCCGGGAAATGTCTCAAACCATGCCGTTATATAAGAAGCTCACATTACAGGATCTTGAGGGTGACGGAAAGATTCTGCATGCATTTGCAGGAGGGACTCAACGGGGTTCTTCCGAACGGCCTTATTCGTTTGCCCCTGTGAGAACCTGGGAATCGCCGGACAGGGATGCCGCAAATTATCCGTTTGAAATGATCGTCGGGCGTTCCATGTTCCATTTTGGATCCACCTCTACTCGATCCGCTAATCTACTGGGCCTTTGTCCCGGCGGATATGTTGAAATCAATCCCGATGATGCAAATGAACTTGGTCTGATAGAAGGCCAACCTGTGGAAGTGGCATCTCCACAAGGTGTTTTTGTCGCGCCGGCGGAACTTTCATACAAGATCAGGCGGGGGCTAGTATTTGTCCCGGTTAATTTTCCCAAGCTGGGTGTTTATAGACTTTTCAATGAAAATACCAATGTTTGCAGGGTAAGATTGACCGCGATGGACCAAGAATCTTTGGCATGATTCGTCATTTTGCCAACCCTTGTCATGAACTTGCGAATCCGCCCAAGACAGTGTCTCATAGAGCTTTTCCGGCAGGATCACAGACTGAGCGACAATTCATTCTTGATTGTTGTTATTCTTTATTAGGGATATTGGTAGACTAAGGAGGTAAGAATGAACGCCACCGGGGAACCGAAGGCAACTATTCTGGTCATTGATGACGAGCAAATCGTCCACGAAAGCGTCCGAAGGATCCTTGAAGAAGAAGGATACAAGATTGATGGCGCAATGCGAGTAGACCAGGCTCTGGATCGGCTGGCTGAACATTCCTATGATATTGTGCTCACTGACCTGATGATGCCCGACAGGAGCGGGATGGAAGCTGTTCAGGCTATCGCAAGGGACCACCCCCTCACGGGTGTTGTCATGTTCACAGGTTTTGCCACAGTGGATTCGGCCGTCGAATCGATGAAGTTGGGCGCACTGGATTACCTGCCCAAACCGTTTACACCCGAAGAACTTACTGAAGTCACGGAACGGGCATTGGAAAAGGTTCGAAGGAAACGCCATGACAAGGAAATTGAGAAATTATACAGCGATGCCGAGACTGCCATTAAGTCCAGTTTGGACCTTCAAGAGGTACTAAGACTGATTTGTACTAGTGTGGCAAGCCTATTCAAAGTTAAGGGTGCCTCCGTTTTGATACATAGAAAAAAGGACCAGGTTCTCGAGATGGCTTCCCAACATGGTTTGAGCGATGAATATCTTCAGAAGGGAGTTCTGGACAGTCAAAGGAGCGTTTCTGAAATCTTCCTTTCTGAACATCCGGTACTCATCGAGGAAGTGAACTTCGATTCAAGTCTTCACTACCCAGAGAAGGCCAGGCAAGAAGGAATCGCCTCCATTCTCTCCATTCCTCTCAAGCTGAATAAGACAATCCTCGGCGTTCTCAGAATCTATAGTGCAGAGACACGGGTATTCGATGACGAAGAAATGGGGCTGCTGATGAAATTCGCTGACCAAGGAGCGCTGGCTTTGGAAAATGCTATGGCTTACGAAAACGTCAGGAGAGACATCGATGGATTAAAGAAAAATATTCCTGGACCTCTTGCCAGGAAGATGGAGGGGCGGGATTGACAGTCTCACTTTTCCTCGTCGTAAGCTCACGGAGCTATCGATTGTTGCCTATACACATCCTTCGTTTGGAGTAAATCAAGATGGAAAAGAAAAAAGGGAAAATTCTGGTACTGGATGATGAAAAAATCGTTTTAGACAGCGTTTCCCGTATTCTAGAGGATGAGGACTACCGGATTAAGACCTGCCGAAAAGGGGAAGAAGCTCTGGAGACATTGAAGGAGGGTGGTTTCGACATCTTGATAACTGACCTCAAGATGCCGGGAATGGACGGACTTCAGGCAATGGAAGCCATGCTTGAGATTGACCCTGATCTGTCTGTCATTATGTTCACAGCCTACTCTACGGTCGATTCTGCTGTAAAGGCCATGAAACTGGGAGCCGTGGACTATATCAGGAAGCCTTTCACCCCTGACCAACTCACAGGGCTTGTTGAAAAGGTCATGATCGACCGGAAAGTTCGACTGGAAAAACGCTATCGTGAAGACACTTTTGCCGAGATTAAGAATGCCATTTCCTCTACTTTGAATCTCAAAGAAGTGTTGGATCTGATTGTACAGGGCGTTGTCAAGGTGATGAAAGTTAAGGGGAGCACTCTGAGCCTCCTTGATAAGAATCGAGACAAGCTTCGTGTTTTTGCGTATCACGGTCTCAGCCGGAACTATGTGGATAAAGGCCCCCTGGATTCGTCGAAAAGCTTGTCAGAGACCACCATGAACGGGAAGCAGGTGTGGATAGAAGACGCATCGACAGATCCGCGAGTCCAGTATCCGACCGAGGCCATGCGTGAGGAAATAGCCTCCATACTCAGTGTACCCCTGATTGTTCGAAACAAAGTGATAGGGGCGCTAAGGGTATACACTTCCGAACCGAGACGGTTTTCCGAAGAAGAAGCCAGATTCCTTTTCGGCTTCGCCGAACAGGTGGCGCTTGCCATTGAAAATGCCAGATCTTACGAAGACGTGAAAGACGAATACGAAGCACTGCGCGATGACCTTTGGGATTATTTCGACAAGGATGGTTGGGTTTGAAGCTGCTCGTATAGGCTGCCGGCGCACCACTGTCAGCGGCTGGATTCTTGATGGGAAAGTCCCATGACCAGAACTTCTGAGCCTCAAGAAGCAGAACCAGCGGCCGTTCGGAAATCAGGCGACTTCCCCTCGGATCGAATGAACTTGTGGACTGGGGATGCTGAGCCGGCACGGACGCCGATTTCAATTTTTGATAAACTCCTTAAAATTGAAAAGCTCCTCCCTGATTATCTCAAACCCAAGGCAGGGTTTCTCTCAAGTTTTAAGAATCGAATACTGCTCAGTGCCCTCTTTGTTGTCACCGGGGTCGTCATCATCATAGGGATTACCCTCCAGCTTACTGTTTTGCACAAACTCGAAGGCGATTCCACAATCATTCACAATATTAAGGTAATTCATTTCCTGGCGAGTCTAGCGGTCATAGCTGCAAGCTGGCTCTTCATAGAATGGATTTCCAAGACCATAACCTTCCCCCTGCTGCAACTTACCGAACGGGCTGATCAGATAAGTCGTGAGGCGGATAAAAGACTTTCCGCGGGCCCACAGTCCGCGGCTATTGCCGGCAGGGAAAAGACTGATATGAAGGATGATTCAAGACCATCCGACGAAATAGCCGGTCTGACCCGTTCCTTCAACAGAATGCTCGTCAATTTAATGGCCTCGGAAGTTAGGCTCAGGGAATCGGAGGAAAAATATCGTTTCCTTTTTGACAATGCGCCGTCGCCCATTTTCGTGATAGACGCCGACAATAAGATGATCTTGGACATTAACGCTCGAGCGCAAGAGGAATACCTTTACTCGAAAGACGAATTCCTCAACATGAGTTTCGCAGACCTGGGTCGTGTCAGAGACAGAGAAGAGACCAGTTCCACGCTCAAGAAACTTTTTGCCACGGAAGTGGCCCTGTTTCCTGTACTCCAGCACAAACGCAAAGATAAATCACTCTTTATGGTTAATTTTCAGGCTCGAACGAGCCGGTACCAAAATCGCCCGGCAATTATCGCGGTTGTTTGGGATGTTTCTGAAAGACTGGAAAAGCGCGCTAAGCTCATTCAAGCAGGCAAAATGGCCACCCTCGGAGAGATGGCTACCGGCATTGCTCATGAACTGAACCAGCCGCTCAATGTAATCATGATAGGCTGCGACTACCTGAGCAAGAAAATCAGGCTCGGCATGGACGTAACTGTGGATGACCTGACAGAGGTGACACGGGAAATTAACTCCAGCGTGGAAAGAGCCTCCCGAATCATCAATCACCTGCGTCAATTTGGGCGTAAAGCGGATAAGACTATGCGTCCAGTAGATATTAATACGCCTATATCGAATGTATTCGACCTTGTGGGTAGCCAGCTTACGGCCGGAAATATTCGCTGGGAAGTGGCTCTGGACTCTGATGTGCCGAAAATATTGGGGGACCCCAATCGGCTTGAACAGGTATTCATAAACTTGGTCCTCAATGCGCGCGACGCGATGCTTTCGGAACAGGCAAATCCGGGAGGAACGTCCGACATGGACGCTAAAACCGTAATCATCAGATCCTTTGTTCAAAATGATCGCGTTGTGGTCACAGTTTCCGACACTGGACCTGGAATTCCGGAATCAATTGTGCCCAAGATTTTCGATCCGTTTTTCACGACAAAGGAAACGGGTGAAGGGACCGGGCTGGGCCTTTCCATAAGCTACGGTATCATCAAGGATCACAAGGGTACAATCGAAGTCGATTCCCCTACTGGAACGGGCGCCACTGTCAGGCTGACTTTCCCAATATTGACCGACGGAGACAGAGAATGACAAAAATCCTTCTTGTTGATGATGAAGAGAGTATCCGTAACATGATGCGAATGACGCTGGAACTCGATGGTTACACTGTTTGGACCGCGGCGGATGGTCCTGCCGCCCTGGAGATTTTTCAGAAGGAATTACCGGACGTGGTTTTGCTGGATGTGCGAATGCCAGGTATGAGCGGAATCGAGGTTCTGAGCCGCATAAAGGAGTTCAACCCTGAATCGGAGGTCATAATTATTTCCGGCCACGGTGACATGGACATGGCTGTAGAATGCCTGAGAAAAGAAGCTTCGAACTTCTTGACTAAACCGGTCCGTGAAGAGCTTCTGTCGCTGTCGCTGAAGAGGTCCTTGGAGAAAGTAGCTCTTAGGAGAAAAATCAAACAGTACACTCGCAACCTTGAAGCGTTGGTTCGCGAAGCCAATGTAGAACTGGAGAGGGCGTATCAGTTCAGAGAAAACATAATTGAAAACTCTCCTGACGCCATAGTCTGTATTCGGAAAGGAGGAGCGATCATAATCTTCAATTCGGCGGCGGAAAAACTTCTTGGTTATCGCAAAGACCAGGTCATAGGGAAAATGAACATCGTCGAAATTTACCCCACGGGCGTCGCTCGACAAATTATGAAGAATTTGAAATCTGATGATTTTGGAGGGCCGGACATACTTCAAAAGAGGCAGGTTTCTCTCGTCGATAAACATGGCCAAGAAATACCGGTTTACATATCGGCGGCGATTCTTTACGAAAACGATGTTGAAGCAGGTTCAGTAGGTTTTTTCTTGGACTTGAGGGAAAAAATGAAACTTGAGAGGCAGCTCATGAGGTCTGAGAAACTCTCTTCGCTGGGAAAACTATCCGCTGGAATTGCTCACGAAATCAATCAGCCTCTTACGGGCGTGCTGACGTTCGCGCACCTTTTGTTAAAAAAATTTAAAAATGATGAAGCCACCCGAAAAGATCTGGAGATAATTGTCAGGGAAACCACCCGCATCCGGGGAATAGTTCAGGGCATTTTAGATTTCGCGAGGGAGATGCCCATGCAGAAAAAGCAGCGCCCCATAGAAGAACTGCTTGAACAGACGCTTGAAATCATAGTTCATCAGCAACGTTTTTTTGGCGTTAAACTCGTCAAAGAATATGGTGCCGGCCTCCCAGAGGTTGTGATTGATTCGAACCTGATGGAACAGGTGTTTATGAACATGATCCTCAATGCGCTCGATGCCATGCGTGGATCAGGCACGCTCATCATCAGGACACGCTGCGTGGATAAATGGGTGGAAATTGATTTTCAAGATACCGGCTCAGGAATGCCTGAGGCCATCCTGGACAAGATATTTGAACCGTTCTTTACAACCAAGGACTCTACCGAAGGCATGGGAATGGGACTTGGACTGGCCGTGAGCTACGGCATAGTCAAGAACCATAACGGCGACATATTAGTGACCAGCCGGGAAGGCGCGGGGACGACATTCACAATCAGGCTGTCCTCGGAAAACAACTGAAATGGAAAGCATCCTGAACTGCTTTAACAATGAATTGTCGAGTCTGCGGTTTTCCTTTCGGGTCGTGCTCCCAGAACGTGTTGTTGGATTCTTAAGGAAGTTGACACTGCCAAATCTTTGCTATAGGTTTGAGTCGCGCGCCCGTAGCTCAGGTGGATAGAGCGCAACACTCCGGATGTTGAGGTCGCTGGTTCAAGTCCAGTCGGGCGTACCAGAAAATGATACTACAGGGGGTATCATTTGACAATTAATAGATTGAATTTCTTGCGAAAAAGGGCGCCATAAATTCCCTAAATGAAACTGCTGCGGGAAACTGGCTGAAACCTTGAATTATTGACCGTCATAGGAACATTTGGTCTTGCTTGTAGGAACTTGTCGCGGTCTCCGACATGTCATTCATCACGCCTGGAAGAAACCATTATTCTTTCGTGAACGGGCTACTAAGTGCTAAACGGTGATCAATCACACTTTCTTGTTGATGTTCTGGGAACCGGCCCGCTCCAGGTCTATTTCATTCTGTTTCAGGTATTTCTCGGCCTGCTCGATAAGTTTTTTCAGGTCTGCCGCTGACATAGTGTGCATATAATCTATTTCTTCTTGAATTTCCTTTAAGATGTTCGCAAGTTTGGCCTGACGTTCTTCAACTATGAGTAATGTAGCTGTAACCTCAGTAGAAAGTCCTGATAAACCAAGAAGCCTTTTCCTGCTCATCAGCCATATAGTGATAGGGAAAACCACTGCTATCAATATCAGGACGACCACCATAATTTTTACATAACGGATAAGTTCTATGCTCGTCATTTTGTTGAAATAAGATCTCTCTTCAGCCTTGTCCCCAGAGGCTCTTACCGATTCAAGCGTGTTTTCTATCTTTTCTAAGCGGTCTTCGGTTGACAGTTTGGCGACCGACAAATAGTCGCTCTCGGCATCCTGATGGTCACTTGTGTAATAGGAGTCGGTAACATCCTTGATGCGCTCTGCCCCGTAACCATGGTGAGACCAGCAAATCAGTAGACCTAAGATCAGCAAGATCGTTAGGCACGACAGGCGGACACTTCCGGACCAAGCATCACGATCCCGGCCGGTCGAATTTATTGCCCACATTTGTGAAACTCCATCATCTGATTATCCCAAATTCCCGCCCCACACGGCCACAGACGTCAACGACTCTTTCGAGATCTTCCCTTGCGTGAGTGGCCATCAAGCACATTCTTATCCTTTGAGAGCCTTCCGGAACTCCCGGCGCAATAACGCAGTTGGTGAAAATACCTTCGTCGAAAAGGCGCTTCCAATAAAGGGCGGTCAAGACGTCTTCCCCAACAATGATCGGGACAATTGGAGTCTGAGTCGGGCCCGTATCAAACCCGAGTGCAACTATATTTTCCATGAAAAATCTAGTATTTTCCCACAGGCGCTCTCGAATTTCAGGTTCAGTCTCAATCACCTCGAGGGCTGCCTGTACAGCCGCTGTCGCAGATGGAGGCATTGCAGCAGAGAACATGAGGGCTCGAGAATGATGCTTTATATACGAAATTACTCTTGCGTCGCCAGCGATAAATCCGCCCAGTGAAGCAAAAGACTTGCTGAAGGTTCCCATGACGAGATCTACTTCATCAGCCAGGCCGAAATGCTCTGACGTTCCTCGACCTGTAGCACCGAGCACACCGATCCCGTGAGCGTCGTCGACCATGACCCGTGCACCGAATTCTTTTGCGGTTGCAACTATTTCCGGCAATGCCGCGATGTCGCCTTCCATACTGTAGACACCGTCAACTATTATCAAGATCCCCTGGTTTGAAGTGCATGCCTGGAGATTCCTACGTAGAGATTCTACATTGTTATGCCTAAAGCGCCCCACCTTCCCGAAGCACAGCCGTACCCCTTCAACCACGCTTGCGTGAACCAGTCGGTCTATGATCACGCTGTCGCTCCTTCCTATGAGAGGAGCTATTACTCCCTGATTCGTTTGGAATCCGGTGGAGAAGACTTGGACCGCCTCCTTCCCCATGAACCGTGCCAAGGAGACTTCAAGCTGTTCATGAAGATCGAGCGTTCCATTGAGAAATCTTGAACCAGAACAGCTCGTACCATATTCCTCAAGGGCTTTCATCGCGGCCGCTCTGACCTTCGGATGAGTTGTGAGTCCCAGATAGTTGTTGGACCCCACCATGATCATCTCACGGCCATCCACCGTGACGTGAGGACCGTTAAGCCTGGAGATCACCTTGAAAAATGGGTAAAACCCCTTGTCTATGGCCTCTTGGTCACGGCTAAAAGAACAGCATTTGTCAAAAAGATCCGTCATCGGGGGATTGTCTTCATTCCTCCGCGTCGATGCGCACCGGCCACTTCGGAATAGCAATGGTTCGAAGGAAACGAGAGATTTTCTCCTGACTAAATTCGTATTATTCCGCTCACTCTATTTGACCACGGCAAAAAAAACAACTCCTGCAATTTTACTCACGTTGAGACGAGTTCGTCAAGTTTTGAAGGGCAACCTTATGCCTCAACATTCCGATGGCCGGAAAAAACCCGGTCACCGGGATATACCAGTAACCGGGTCTGTAACAGTAATAGCCAATGGTTCAGCTACGAACAATCCCTATTTCTTGTCAGCGTCACCCGTAGCGTGACCATGTAGTTTGATCTCAACTTTCTCTTCCAACCCTTGGTAGTAATCCTGCAAGATCTTGACGACCTCAGGGCGAGAGAATTCAGCGGGAAGTTCTCCTCCCTCAGACAGGGTCTTGCGCACCAACGTGCCGGACAGCAAGAGGCGGTCCGCCTTGCCGTGGGGGCATGTTCTCATGGATGCCATACCGCCGCATTTGAAGCAGTGGAAAGTCCAGTCAATGTTCAGTGGTTTGAGTTCAAGAGACCCTTCAGGAATGTCGTCGAAAATTGTCTGCGCGTCGAACGGACCGTAATAGTCGCCCACGCCTGCGTGGTCACGCCCCACGATGAGGTGGCTACAGCCGTAGTTCTGGCGGAAAACACCGTGAAGAAGAGCTTCCCGTGGACCGGCGTACCGCATTTCCATCGGGTAACCTTTTGTAACCACAGTGTCCTTTACGAAATAGTTGTCAACCAGAGCGTCAATAGCATCTACACGAACTTCAGCAGGAATGTCACCGGCTTTGAGTTTTCCCAGAAGCTGATGGATAATCAGACCGTCCATGACTTCCACAGCGATCTTGGCGAGGAACTCATGGGAACGATGCATCGGGTTACGTAACTGCAACGCGGCTATGCGTTTCCATCCTTTGTCCTCAAAAATCTTACGCGTTTCAGCGGGGCGAGCATAAAGGTCAGGATATTTTTCAGGAAATCCGCCTTCAGTTAAAACCTTGACAGGACCTGCCAGGTTGTACTTGCCTTGGGACAGGACTTTCTCGACACCTGGATGCTCCTTGTCGTCTGTTCTGAAGACCGCTTTGCACTCGTAATTCTTGTCGATTTGATACTTCTCGGTAACCTTCATGGTAGCTATGATCTCTGCGCTCTCACTATCGACAAGAGCAACTTCGTCACCCGGCTTCACTTTTTCATCATCAGTTGAAACTGTGATGGGGATAGGCCAGAATAGGCCACTAGCCATTTTGTATTCATCGCAGACACCCTTCCAATCCGCGTAGGTCATGAACCCTTCCAGAGGTGTGAAGGCACCACATCCCATCATCAGAAGGTCCCCGGACTCCCTGGAAGTAATATTGAGTTTGGGTAAGGATTCGGCCTTCTTCAGTTGCTCTTTCAGTGCAGCACCCTTCAGCAGCAACGGTTTTAACTCGCCTCCGCCGTGAGGTTTGACCAGTTTAGTTTTCGCCATTTCTCGTCCTCCTTGAACGTGATGCCTTTCAAAAATTCTGCGCCCCAGATGAGGCAACTCACCTTGCCGAAAACGCTATTTTTGTCTTGAGATTCGTCTTACTGGAGAGAAGCCCAGCATGGGATTGCAAGACACATCAATTTAAGGCCTTAAGCTGTCTATGTCAAGGAAATAACTCGGAACATGAAATAACTCAAAACCTAACGACTAAAGGAAATATTAATTCCCTCCAGCGTAATCTTCACTAAAAGACGAGGAAAATAATTCTTTGCGCAATCATTATTGTCCGGCAGCGAGGAGATCAGGAACGCCCCAATGAGCCCGGACAGGACCCATTGGAGAGTCTGTGAAACGCTTGGCTATGCGAATAACGGAAAGCTCGGATGGAGCAAAGTGTGCTAATGGATTAAACATGGTATTATTCACGCGCACTTCCAGATGGAGATGTGGCCCCGTGGAACGCCCGGTATTCCCGACCATTGCTATCTGTTGCCCGCTCCTGACTCTATGATCCTTCTTTATCAAGATATTGTTCAAATGTGCATAATAGGTATAAACGCCTCTTCCATGATCAATTAGAACAGTATTACCATACCTTCGAAACCCTTTCCTGCTGCCAGTGAAGATTACCCGCCCGTCCGCGCACGCCAATATGGGGTTTCCAATAGGAGCGGCAATGTCCAGTCCCTTATGAAACCGGCCCCATCGATATCCGAATGGAGAAGACAAAACACCGCGAGGAACAGGAAAAAGAAGGTCCGGGACCGACGGGTCTTTCATGCCTCGCAATGCCCCGGCCAGATTCAAGCGGGTGGCCTTGTTTGCAAAAGAACCTTCCGGTGAGCCTTTGACGGTGCGCCGAAGATCTTCATCTGATAGCACCGCATGGGCAGATAAGAATATCGTTTCACCAGTCTTTAGGTTGTACGGCGGCAGAATCTTATTTATTTTTGAGACCTTGACCAGATCTAAACCATAGACGTCGCAAATATGGCGCAGGGTTTCACCAGGACCTACAATATGAAATGCCCCGTCTTCCGATTCGGTACTAGTGGGGGTTTTTTCCGAAATATTATGTGACTGTTTAATAGATTCTTTTAATGCAGCATCTTTTTGTAGAATTCCATTAGTGCTTGAGCATGAGGCAACAAACGGCAAGAGTATAGCGGCCAAAAATTTAAGTTTACTGCCCATGCCTTCTCCACAGAGAAAAAGGAAGCCATTAATGGTCTATTTTACCTTATACTTATTGGAAAGTCTATGATAATAAATAGTAATCGCTTGAAGATAGACCTATTAATATTATATAAGTTTAATTATTTGTATTTCAACATCTAATTATCAAACAAAAAGCATTAGGGCTAGTATGGGTCCGCTGCTCGCTTCATATCCCAAGAGGCTCGGAGCGCGGACCCTTCTGATTTTCTTCTGGACAAGACGCCTACGAAAAACCGGGGAAACATAATTCCGAATTCTCGGTTCATTTGATTGAAAGAATGTCCGGCGACGACGACGTTCACTTTCACTTACTTTTTTTTCAGGGCGATGATCTCATCTCCGGAACGTAGGCTCATCTTTTGTTGCATAATCATTTTGCAGCCGGCGCAGCCTGGGGTGACACTGTTTGCGGAAGGTTCGCCTGAGCCGCTTGTGGGGTAACTGGAGCAGGTGCTACAATTTTACTCTGAACTGCGGCAGCCGCTTGCTTGGCCATCAAACCTGCGAGTTCCTGGGTAACGCCGGTAAGTTCCTTGTCGTACTGGGCCACTTGTCTGTCGAGATTTGCCTGTGCGCTGCTCTTGATCTGGTCTATTTGTCCTTCAAGCCGTGCTATCTGCGCGTCCAGTTGGACTCGCTGGTTCACCAGACTCTCTACTGAACTCTTGAGCGCGTTCACCTGCTGATCCATTCCCACGCCACTTTGTTGCTTCGCCTGATTTATCTGGCTCTGAATCCGCTGCGCCTTTTGCTCCAAAGTCGTAACCTGGGCCGAAAAATCTTCGGCAAAGCTGTTGAGGCAAAATGCGATGGCAAGGATTGAAACTATCATTGTTAAAACTGCTTTTTCCTTCATTGTGGGACTCCTATTTCCAGGGATTTGAGACTCCAGAGTCTCGTTGCGTCGGAAGTCTATTATCATAATTTTCTCTAAATGCAATAGTTTTATAATAATACCGAATATTTTACCGTGATTCTTAGTATAATACATTAAGTATGGGTATTCCGCCAATGCGTCTAATTGTCATTGATGACGCCTCTCCGGGTGTACCGAGCAGGTCGCATCATATTTTGTTTTTTATTTACATTCCTCTAACCCGGTGCTAGACATCCGTTTCGGAACTGAATTCATCTGGTCGTCCGCGGGTCGGCCCCCGCTGACAAGTGTTCTTAAGGAGATACAAGGCAGGTTGAATAATTCTGTTAAATCGCGAGGTTTTAAGGGCACTTGTGATGGGATTAGCGGCCGTTATCCTTTCTGGCGTGGCTGTGCTCGGATTAAAAAATTGGCTCATTTTTGTGTCTTGGTGCTGGGATTTTGGATAATCTTTTCTTTCCCCGGTTGGAGTCACGCGTTAGCGGCTATTCCTGGAGAAGAGCAAGCGGGCATTTACTATGCCGTTGCACATCTCCCGGCGGCAGCTTATTTCATACTTGTCTTCATATTTGTGCTGTCAGTGTTCAACCTATGGTTTCAAGCGAGGGTGGCAGGCAGGAGGTGGCCCATTAACCCTTTCTCAGTCTTCCTGCACAAAACTGTCGGATACGTCCAACCCAACTCATTTTTCCGACAAAAGAACCGAAGGAAGAATCAGCGATCCATCGACTGCGTTGATCGACGATCGATGCGTTTCAAACAGACTGGTGACTTCGTAGTAGGTAGTGGAGTAGTAGGAACCCCTCGATTGAGCGAAAACTCTGAGAGCGATCTGCCCAGTCATTCTCCAACCCCGCTCGACGGCATTAACCATCCAATGCCGCAATTTTCCGAGTCGTCGGACAACATCTGCATTTCGTCCAAGAAGCCCAACGATTACGTGGACAGTAGGCCTGTATTGACGGAATTCAAGTTCTCCGCCGCGGTTGACCTCCCTTCTCCTGAAGAGATGGAGCGCCGCGAAAAAGAACAGGTTACGGTGTCGGGAAGCGTGAAGGGACCTGATGGAAAAGGCCTTTCTTTTGTTCTTGTTTACTTGACCGATTTGGAAGGAAACCGTATAGGACAATCTTGCAGAAGCGATCCTGAAACGGGAGAGTTTAAGGTGCTCGCCAATGATGCCGGCAAATACATGTTAAAGGCTCACAAGCGCGGCCTCGTGCTGGCAGACCAAGAGTCTGCTCTTCTGCCTATTGAGTCAGGAAAAATCGAAGGATACAGTTTGCGGATGGTCCCGGAAGGGTGTGTGGTTCAAGGAAAAGTCCTGTCTAGGAGTGGCACGGATACAGTTGTCGATCTTGAGGTTCAATGTGTCTGCACATCCTCCGACTTCTCCAGGTCGGCCCGGACTGACTCCGACGGATTCTTTAGTATTTCTGGAGTTCCTGCCAATTCAGATTGTTTTCTGGAACTCTATGGGGGAAACGGTGAACTTCTGTCTCGGTCCGTTCGTTTTGAGACAGTGCAAAAGAAGGAAATTTATCGTGAGTTAAGGATCGCTACTGTCGGGGCGGATACAGAGGTAATTTCGTCAGAAATGGCGAATATGGCCTCACACGAAAATCTTCCGGCCGAAATTCCAAAACAAGGTTAAGACTTCCTTTATGATTTAAAAGGTACTTTAACAGAGACGCTAGTGAAACGTTCTGAAAGTAAAATCTCCGAGAAGAAGACTACCGGTTACCACCCGTAATATCCTGTTTCCTGCGCTACGCAGGATTGCACTCACGATCTCTTCTATCCGCTCGCCATCTGCGACCACATCCGACTTGTTCAGAAAAGGCACGAGACTGGATCGGCTTTTCACATTCTTCAATCCACCTTCAGGGTGACTCAAGAGAACAGCTACTGCCTCAGGTGTTATGATTCGGCCTCTCTGGAGCCCTGTGATAGCGGCAAATCTTTCCATCCGAAACACCCATTCATCTGTCACTGGTTTTCCCAGGCAATCCAAGCCGACTATTGGGATAACCAGATCGGCCTGCCTTGGAATAACGGGTTCCCATTCTTCGGGAGCCTTTATGGGACGACCGTTTGCTCCATCTGCCTCAACCAGAACGCACTGAGCCACCCTCAGACAGATTTCAATCGCGTCTTCATCTATGCCGCGAAGTTTTCCGTTTGATTTAATGATATTCTGTCCCACTGTCACATGGCCAAATTGAGTCAGAAAATGATGAAGGGAGGCCAGTCGAGGGTCCTCAGCCAGAGTTACCGAGCATGGAGACTGTGCCGGTTCAGGCGGAAAAATCTTAGTGGTGGTTGTAGTCACCACTGTTAGTCCTTGGTTTACTATCTCACGAGCGAGAAAATACATCAGAGACGTCTTCCCTCCGGCTCCCACAATGGCGACGGTGCGAGTCTTATTGTCGATTCCGAAGCAGTCCGGCAGAATACTAATCTTGTACCCCAACACTGAATTGCGGTTAAGAATCAGTATGGAATCGCGTCTGGCTTGAATGGTTCGTTAGACTCGTCCATCCTGTTCAGATCCAGGGAGGCGCCAGACTATACCTTATGCGAAACGAGGCAGCATTGCCCCATATCATCGTAGGGCCTTTACCGTAGGCGTTCTTGTACAACTTCAAGAGATAGGTCCCCCGATTTCCGATGTCATAGCAAGCGGTCTGACCATCCCAGGTTACCCATACTTTGAATTGGTCTAGAAGTTCGTAAGGTGGATTACACCTAATATCATATACTTGAACATACACGGGGCCAAGGTGGCCATAAGGCCAGTTTATTACATGTCTGGTTCCCCTTGCTGAACAAATAGATGGGAGGATTATTATTGCCACGGTGACTATGATCGTAGATCTAATCCATTTGTTCATGGCCATGCAACTCCCGAGATGCTGGATTCACTTTAATGTCATGCTAATAATATATCATAGTTTACAATAAGTTAAAACTATTATATGATTATCCTCCGGCAACAAGTCTCTCCAGTTCATTGATTACAGATTGGTTTCCGAGGAAATTGTCACGGTTGATATTCGTCCGGAACCAGTCCAGCCTGGATTCAAAAGAATAAAACAACTTGATATCAGGTAAAGAAGTTGTCGAGTAGGCTCCGTATCCTCTCTTCTCAAGAAAATATGCGTTGAGAAACTGCTCGTACGCATTGCTGATGGGAAACGAGAGAACCGGTTTCCCAAGATACAGGGCCTCGCATATCACATTGTGTCCGCCATTGGTGATTACGTATCGGCAGGATGCCAAGTCTTCGAGAAATTCCTCTTTAGAAGCAGGCTTGAAAACAAGGTTATTCCTGGGCGGCTTATCTCCCAGGCCGTATATGAAAAATCGGTTTTTTACCTGCTCCAATACAGACAGGAGCCGATGAAATGTGGAAGACGTCTGATACACCAGGACATGGTCTTGTATATCAGGTTTCAGAATCTTGACTCCGTTCCTAATAAGTGGAGGCATAACCACCGTAGTTTCAGAATTGGCCGGGGGCAACTTAAAAAAGGATATTATTATGAATTTGGACGAGTTGCTATAGAGCAGACTGACTGACAAGCCCGTCATGATTCGGCTCAAACCCTGTTTAGCCGGTGGTTCATAAACGCAATGAGTCATAATGTGCTGGTGATCAAGACTGACACAGGGGCGTCCAAGACTTCGAGCTGCCAAGGGAGTAAAATATTCGTAATCCGTTATGATCAGATGTGGATCGAATTCGGCTATGACTCTTGCTATTCTCCGGCGCACCTTTCCGCCGGTTAGAAAAACCTTCACTGCATTGGTCGCCGTGGCGGGAATATCCACCGAATTGTTGCGATACAGGGTGGATCCCATAGGAACATCTTCAACAGCATAGCCTTCGGTTTTCAGTTCGTGAACTTTGCCTCCCCCCACAAAAAGAAACTCATGTTGCGGCATTTCGTGGGCAATGGTAAGCGCCTCGGTAACATGACCTCGCGCATCACCCATTACTCCGAACACAATGCGAGCCATAGTGAATGAACTCCTGTGCCTTTACAAATTCGCCGTATATTTGGCAACATGGCGGGCGGGGACGCCCACCGCCGGTGAGATCATTTATCTGATCAAATTTGTTTGCCACGAAGCGAATAGGTACTGTTCAGGAGTCTAGGCAAAGTCCTGCAACAATGTCAATTGATGGTGAGCCCACATTCATTAATTAACCTGGCTGCCTGAGGATAATTTGATCATTTGTGATATACTGTATCAGCTCCAGGCGTACAGAAAGCAAGGCAATAAGGTGGTAGATATTTTGATTCGCCGAGGGGGAAGCTGTGACCCAAACCAAGTTGGCGTACATTCTGCTTTGGTTTCCCAAGCCATCTGAAACCTTCATATTTCGGGAAGTAATGAACCTGTGGAAAATGGATGTTCCCATAACCGTCTACACCCTTTACGGGGAACTCACCAAGTGGCTTTCTCCAGAAATGGCTTCAGTTTCAAAACGGATGAAGAGGCTTGGAATACCGTTTTTAAAAAATTTGCCGAGAGACTTGATCTACTGGAAGAAGCGTTCACCGGAGGTCACCAAATGGCTGTTCCGGACCATCCCTGTCAGGAGGTGGAGGTCCCTGGAAGTGGGTGGAGAAAACCTATGGGCTTTTTTTTGCGGCTTCACGCTGGCTAGACATTTTTTGGAGGACGCAATAGACCACATACATGCCCCGTGGGCCAATGGACCTGCAACTGCCGCTTGGACCGCATCGAAATTGACCGGCATTTCCTTCAGTTTTATGGGGAGGGCGGTTGATATTTATCCCCCGGACGGAGCGCTGAAAGAAAAGATACGCGATAGCGCCTTTGTTTTGACAAATCCGAAAGTAAATGTCGATTACCTGAAGGCCTTTGCGGGTTTAGATACTGAAAAAATTTATTTGACTTACGACCCGTACCCTCTTGCCAATTACCGCCAGGCACCGGTAAACATGAAGGCCCCTTTTCGGATTCTGGCTTTGGGCAGGTTTGCCCGGTTCAAAGGCTTCGATGTACTCCTTCGAGCCGCCGGACTAATGGTAGATGCGGGGCTCGATTTCCATCTCACTCTTGCCGGAGCCGGTGTTAAGGGCCTCCAACTGAAATTTCTCCATAAGAGGCTCGGTCTGGGTAACCGTGTTTCTTTCCCAGGTTTCATAACGTATGATCGCGTATCAGACTTTTTTTGTGACGCGGACGTCTTTGTCATGCCAAGCGTGATACATTCAAGCGGCGAACGTGACGGCATCCCGAACGTTCTTGTGGAAGCTCTCCTCCACCGGCTTCCTGTAGTGGCAACCGATGTGGCCGGATTGGGAGAGGTGGTCAGAAACGAAGAAACTGGTTACCTGGTTCCCCAAAGAGACCCGGCGGCATTAGCCCAGGCCATTATGAAAATGACAAGAGATAGAAATTCAGCCTTGGAAATGGCAGAAAAGGGTCGTCAGCTTATTCTTGAAGAATTTGCCCCGGAGCGATGTCACGGGGAACTTTTAAAGCTCTTTGATGAATTGTGTTCCCCGAGAAATCCGGTAAGTCAGGCCTAATTTTCTGGATCGTCCGGGTACGACTTATTTTGGAGGTCCCGTTTTGAAGGATTCATCAGGTGAATCTTTAGCCAATGTTTCCGAGCCTATTGAAATAGTTCTTTTACTCCAGGACCTGGAGTATGGTGGAACACAGCGCTATGCAATACACCTTCTGAAGAATTTAGACAGGAATAAATTTTCTCCTCACATCTGGGTGCTGCGTGGCGGGACGGACATGATTCCATTCTTAGGTGATGCGCGGGATCGCGTGCTCTGGCTGTCTCATTCTACTTGGGTCGACCCTGTAGCTCTCACAAACCTGGCATGGAGACTTGCTAGACATAAGCCCCATATTCTCTACACATTGACGGTCGTTCCGAATATCTGGGGACGCGTCTTCGGTAATCTTGCCCGAGTTCCTGTGATAGTTTCGAGCTGGCGCGATCTCTACCCCAAGCAGTATGAGAGTTGGATGTGGCGTTTGAGCACTCATATTATCGCAAATGCCGGGGCTTTAAAGGATTTGCATACCCAGCGTTACGGCGTTGATCCTCAGCGAGTTTCCGTGATCCGTAGCGGAGTGGATCATCTATTCTTTGGACCCGATCACGACGGCAAGTCAGCAGAGCCGTCCGTCCTTTATGTGGGGAGACTGGCGAGTGAGAAAGACCCTTTGACTCTTCTGAAGGCATTCCGATTAACTCTGGACACAATTCCTGAAGCCAGGCTGCAAATATTGGGCAATGGACGCCTGAAGAGCAAACTGCAGTCATTTGTGGCACGTTACAACCTTGGATCAAGCGTAAGTATAATCCCAGGGGTAAAAGACATTAGGCCGTTTTTGAGACAATCCTGGGTATTTGCAATGACTTCAAAACGAGAAGCCTTTCCCAATGCTATACTTGAAGCTATGTCAAGCGAACTTCCGGTGGTCGCGACACGAGTAGGCGGAATCCCAGAGCTTGTAGATGACGGCAGAACCGGTGTCTTGGTTGATCCTGAGGATCCTGCGGCCATTGCTGACGCGTTAAGCGCTCTTCTCAAGGACGACAAGATGAGACTGGCCATGGGCCGCAAAGGCCGTGAAAAAATCCTTTCGTTCTACTCACTGGAAGCTATGGTACGCGAAACCGAGCGAGTCCTGCTCGACGCCGTAGGTTCCGGCACTCGAAGGTAGCGCTGAAAGGAATTAACGGTTCGATTACGCTCCATAAAATCGTTGGATTTTAGTCAGGCTGTTTAACTTCGCATCGGCAATTCGGACTACCGCTACATAGACCTGGATTGAGGCTGTCAAAAAGGGCTACCTGTTCTCGGATTGATAACTTCCGCCCCAATTTCTTCTCTGTTTTCGATCTGCACGCGGAGCATCTATTCTCAGAGCACATCTGACACATTTTGCAGTCCGGGCACGGGATCTTACCCTTACAGACGGGTGCCGAAAGCGATTGCATGATCACACCTGCCATGATAGTTTGGCGTATTCTGTTGCAAAATCAGATGCCGGATAAAAACACCGCCAGTCAAATAAGTCGGGGTTGCAATATATGAACTCACAGGTCGTAAAGGAAACTCAATTATTGGATGTAGAGTTTGTCGGGAGAGGAAAGGTAAGAGACGTATACAAAGTTCGGGACAATCTTCTGATCGTCTCGACCGACAGGCTCTCGGCCTTTGATGTTATACTTCCCGACCCGATCCCGTACAAGGGAAAAGTCCTGAATAGTCTTAGCATCTTTTGGATGAACAGGACAGCCAATTTAGTTCCTAACCATTTCATCACCAGTGACGTCTCCCAGTATCCTGAAGAACTCAGGAGGTTATCGCATGTTCTGGAGGGACGCAGCATGATGGTCAGGAAAGCACGCACTTTCCCTGTAGAATGTGTGGTCCGTGGATATATCATTGGAGGTGGCTGGAAGGATTACCTGGCCAATGGCCATGTTTGCGGAATCCCCATGCCTCAAGGACTGAAACAAGCAGAGAAGCTTCCCGAACCGATCTTCACCCCATCCACCAAGGCGGAAATGGGGAATCATGACGAAAATATTTCCTTCGGAAAAGTGAAGAATCTGGTTGGTGACGACACCGCTCGATGGCTTAAAGACAAGACGATCGAACTTTACCTCTATGGCTCCGTTTGGGCTGAAAAGCGAGGAATAATAATTGCTGACACGAAGTTTGAATTCGGTCTGGTGGACGACAAACCCACACTGATAGATGAGGTCTTGACGCCTGATTCATCTCGTTTTTGGCCGACGGAACAGTACTGCACCGGGGTTTCTCCGCCTTCACTGGATAAACAGTTTGTCAGAGATTATCTTGAAGGAATTAAATGGGATAAGACTCCGCCAGCTCCGTCCTTGCCTCAAGAAATCATAATGAAAACCACGGAAAAGTATCTTAGCATTTATCAGATACTCACAGGCCGCGATTTGTGAATGTCGTCCGGGAGAATGAAAGTCCTGTGTAGTACTGAGTAGAATTTGTCCTGTAACATTTGCGGTCAGGGACGCCCGTCCCACTGGTAGATTTATTGAATGCTAATTTTCTGAACACGAATCGGTGTCAGACATTGAGATCAACGGAGATGGCCGAATATTGCCCATAAGTTCAAATCAGCTTGGGTCGGATTAATCTTCATCAAATGCCGTTTTGCTCAAAATGCCATACAATAGTGGCCATATTTAAAACAGTTAGCTTAGCGACGCCCCGCAAATCATGGCTTGACATTGAACTTGTTCCGTAAGAGATTACCCCCGTCTTTCAAATGACATTCCTTTGAAAGCTTGAGGCAAACTGGGCTCATGTCTGTCTGCCGTGCGTGAGTCGACCGGATTCAGGCCCATTACATAGGAGAAAAGAGCGGGGGTTAACTATGTATAAAAGCACTAAATTCATATTCATTACCGGTGGGGTGCTTTCGTCGCTCGGAAAAGGTTTGTCCGCGGCCAGCATAGGAGCGCTCATGGAATGCAGGGGCCTCACTGTCACTCTCCTCAAGATGGACCCGTACATCAACGTAGACCCAGGAACAATGAACCCGTTCCAGCATGGGGAGGTTTTCGTCACGGATGACGGCGCTGAGACAGACCTGGATCTCGGGCATTATGAGAGGTTTACTCATGCAGTTCTCAGGCAGAAAAACAATTTTACTACCGGCCAAATTTACGATTCTGTAATCCAGAAGGAAAGAAGAGGCGAATACCTGGGAGCGACCGTTCAGGTGATTCCTCATATCACTGATGAAATTAAACACAAAATAAGAGATTTAGGTAATGGGGTAGACGTGGCAATAGTTGAAGTGGGAGGAACTGTCGGAGACATTGAAAGTTTGCCGTTTCTGGAGGCAATACGCCAGCTTAGAGCAGACCTAGGGCCTCAGAATGTTCTGTACATTCACCTCACGCTGTTGCCTTTTGTAAAAGCATCAGGAGAAGTCAAGACGAAACCTACTCAGCACAGTGTGAAAGCTTTACGTGAAGTCGGTATTCAGGCAGACATACTGATATGCAGGACTGAGAAAAAAATAACGCGAGAAGTTAAGGAAAAAATTGCCCTTTTCTGCAATGTCAGGCCTGAAGAAGTTATTGCTGCGGAAGACGTTGAATGCATCTACGAAGTTCCCTTAAAATTCCATGAAGAAGGGCTTGACCAAAAAATTGTTGAACTTCTCAACGTTTGGACCCGTGCTCCCAGATTGGATGGGTGGCAGTCTTTTATAGCCCGCGTCAAATCGCTGAAGGAAATAGTTACCATCGGAATAGTAGGGAAGTATGTTGATCTTAAAGAGTCGTATAAGAGCCTTAACGAAGCACTCTTTGCCGGAGGCGTCTCCAACGACTCGAGAGTCAACCTAAAATTCATAGATTCTGAACTCATTGAGCAAAGCCATATTCATGACGAGCTTGAAGACGTAGATGGAATCCTCGTCCCGGGCGGCTTTGGGTCCAGAGGTATTGAGGGTAAGATCAAAGCTGTGAATTATGCCCGCGAACACGGGATTCCTTTTTTCGGTATTTGTCTTGGCATGCAAATGGCCGTGGTGGAATTCTCAAGGAACGTGTGCGGCATGGATGGAGCGAACTCCACCGAATTCGATCCAGACACGCCATATCCGGTCATCCACCTCATGGATGATCAAAAATCGATTACCGACAAAGGTGGAACCATGAGACTCGGCACGTACGAGTGCGTAATAACTCCGGATGGCCTTTGTCATAAGATCTATGGGGAAAATGTCATCAGTGAGCGTCACAGGCATAGGTATGAATTTAATCCGATTTACAGAGAAAGACTGGAACAAAAGGGGTTGAAATCGGGCGGACTTTCTCCGGATGGAACGCTCGTGGAAATGGTGGAATACGGGGACCATCCGTGGTTCGTCGGATGTCAGTTCCACCCGGAGTTCAAGTCGCGCCCCATGGATCCGCACCCGCTCTTTGCTTCATATATCGAGGCGTGCCTGAATCACAGAAACGGTCGCTCCAAGCCTTGCACTCAGGCCTGACCAGCCACCGGAAAGGCAATCTGCCACGCTTGCAGCCCGACTTGTAAGCATTCAGTCAGGGGAATGCTGGCGTAAGTCCTGCTTTATTGCCGGGTTGATATCATACTTTCATGTCAGCTTTCAGGGAGATAGGCCATGAGTGATCCCTTCGGAGGTTCAGGCATTGTGGGCTTAGATTATGGTAGCCTTATGGGTGAACGGAGTCTATTTTTCATTATTGGCCCGTGTGTCATAGAATCTGAGCAGTTAGCTATTGATGTGGCCGAAGAGCTTGTCGCCATAAGCCGGGCTTTAGGGGTCACCCTTTTATTTAAGTCATCCTTTGACAAAGCTAACCGCACCTCAGTGGAGTCTTTCCGGGGTCCTGGGTTGATAAGAGGACTGGAGATACTCGCACGTGTGCGCGAAAAGACCGGCCTTCCTGTAGTCTCTGACATTCATACTCCTGATCAGGCCCCGATTGCAGGGGAAGTACTTGACGTGATTCAGATCCCGGCATTCCTGAGTCGTCAAACTGACCTGCTTCTGGCAGCGGGCCGTACCAGCCGAATAGTTAACTTAAAAAAAGGTCAATTTCAGTCTCCGGAAGACATGGAGCATTCGGTAAAGAAAATCCTGAATACCGGTAACAATCGGATTTTGTTAACCGAACGAGGAACAACTTTCGGTTACGGGGACCTGGTTGTGGATATGCGGTCGATAGTTCGGATGAAGCGGCTAGGTTTTCCAGTGATTTTTGATGCAACCCATTCGTCTCAACTTCCGGGTGGTGGCAACGGTTGCTCAGGTGGCAATCGTTCATTTGCGGCGCCGTTAGCTCGGGCAGCGGTGGCAGCCGGTGCTGACGGAATATTTTTGGAAGTTCATCCTGATCCTGAGAAGGCTCTTTGTGATGGCCCTAACTCTCTGCGTCTGGAGGATGTTGCACCGCTTATCGAAAACCTGTTGAAGATTAAGGGCCTCATACTTTCCGTAGATACCGGCTGTTGGGATCGTGGTCCGTATGCTGGAGATGACAACATTCAAGGAGATAGGTTAACCGAACGCTTGAAGAAAATTCGTCTTGTCATTTTTGATGTTGACGGAGTACTTACTGATGGGTCAATCACGTTTGCAGGCCGGGACTTGGAGATAAAATCCTTTAATGTAAGAGACGGACATGGTATAAAGATTGCTAAGAGGTGTGGTATAGAAGTTGCTATGGTGACTGGCAGAACTTCTGAAGTTGTGCCCAGGCGAGCAGATGATCTTGGTATTTCGCTCGTTTACCAAGGTATATGGGACAAAAAGCCCGTGCTCACGGAACTCGTCAATAACCTGAAGCTCCAATTTGATGAGGTAGCTGTCATGGGTGACGACGTTGTGGACATTCCGTTGATGAGAAGGGTGGGGTTAAGTTTCACGGTCCCTGAAGCCCCCGAAGAGGTCCTGCGCGCAGCAGATTTTGTCACGAGACATTCAGGAGGGCGGGGTGCTGCACGGGAGATGATCGAGATGATCTTAACAGCCCAAGGAAAGTGGCATTCAGCGTTGGTTAGGTACTATGAATAGTCACAAAAACAACCGACCACTGGATCAGAGGGTCTTGGAGGACAAACGAGTCACTGGAACATGTTTTGGTTATCTGAAGTCAGGTGACCTCACTTTATTTGCGGTTACGGATTTGATTCGTTATGGAAACTTCTCGATAGACCGTAGTAGTGGAACCTGGGAGCGATCATTATTTTTTTTGGGTTAAGCTGAGGCTTATGGCCGAACAATGAACCATAAAGAGATAGAGCGCTGGTACAGACTTAGGAATATCAAAAAGGTGTCCCAGATCCTGGTGCTGATTTCTCTGGTGCTGTTGGTCTCAACCTATGCAGGTTCACGTTTTCTCAGCGAACCTCTGGAACTGCCTCAACCCGGCAAAGGCTCCAATTCCTGTATCAGCATAGAGAATTTTGTTTATTCTTCACCTGGCCCCAGAGCATGGGAACTCAGAGCATCCAATGCATTGGTGTCCAATGAAATGGACAAGGTTACTTTGGGAAGTCCCACGGTAATCTATCATGGAGGAAAAGGCGGAAAGGTCTATTTAACTGCTCGCACAGGTGAACTTGACAGAACAAAGTGTAGTGTCTCGGGTCGAGGTGAAGTTATAATCCGTTACAAGGATTTCAGATTCATTACTGGTGCGATATCTTATTCGGATGAAAGTCTCCGGGCGGAAACAGCGTTACCTGTTTTCCTTGAGCGCGGAGATTTAAGCCTTAGTGGAATAGGGTTACAGTTCTCTCTTGAAAATGAGGAAATAGTGATAGAGCAGAATGTAAGAGCCCGCTTGTACGACGTGAAATGGGTGGAACCAGGGCAAAAGCTGCCCATGTGAAGAGGGAAATCCGCCCAATGAAACGAATTATATCTCAATTAGTTGTCTCGATCGTTTTGGGGATTATGTGTAGTGCCGCTGATGCCCAAATTGAACAACGAAACTTGGCACAAAATTCAGAAGAACCTCTAGACATAACATCTAAGAAATTCACGGCTCGAAACATTCCTGATGGATTGGAGGCTGCTTTCGAAGGCAGTGTAAAGGTACGGCAGGGAGACATGACCCTCACTTGCGACCGGCTCACGATCGATTACGATGAAGAGAAAGTGGGTGAGTCTCGAGAGAACCGGTCAAAAAAGCTGCCAAAGGGTCTGGAAACGGCAGGCAAAATAAAGTCCATAACCGCCTCTGGAAATGTGAAATTTGTTCAGGGAGACCGAATGGCTGTGGCGGGCAAAGCAATGTACGACAATAGTAAGCGGACCATCACTCTGACTAAAGGTCCCCCCCGTCTTTGGCAAGGGCCGGATGTAGTAGTTGCGGACACCATAATTATCTATCTTGATGAGAACCGCACCGAATTGCTCGGGGGTGATGAAGCCGGCATAAAGGCAACTATTAATCCTGGAAAACAGAAAAAGGAGAAGTAGCTCGGCCGGAAGAGAATTGAGGGCTCGAGGCCTTGCAAAAGAATACGCAGGCCGTCCTGTGGTCAATGATGTTAGTTTGAACATTCTGTCAGGACGGGTTGTCGGATTGCTAGGGCCTAATGGAGCCGGAAAGACTACCACTTTTTACATGATCACAGGGCTGGTGACACCTGATCGCGGTGAGGTTTACCTGGACGACCAGGAAATTTCTCAACTCCCAGTTTATCTCAGGGCGCGTTTGGGAATAAACTATTTGCCTCAAGAGACCTCTGTTTTTCGAAAGCTTACCGTAGGCGAGAACATTATGGCCATCCTCGAGACCGTCGAATCGGACAAGATACGGCGCGAAGAGAGGCTTGATGAACTCTTGGAGGAGCTGGATATCTCTGGTCTCAAAAACCAGAGAGCGGACAGTCTTTCTGGAGGCCAGAAGAGGCGGCTTGAGATAACCAGAGCTTTGGTGACAGACCCGAATTTCATTCTTCTGGATGAACCCTTTGCGGGACTGGACCCCATCGTGGTTTTGGAAATTCAAAAAATTATTCTTAAACTAAAAAAAAAGGGAATAGGCATTATTCTGACCGATCACAACACTAGGGAGACATTAGGAGTGTGTGATACAATATATCTTTTAGACCAAGGCCGCATACTGGAACATGGAGACCCCCAAACCATTGCGGCTAGCGAACTGGCCCGGGAAGTTTACCTGGGCAAGCAATTCATCTTGTGACCGATCCCAGTTCAAATGGCACTTGAGATAAAGCCTCAGTTGCGTCAGATCCAGCAGTTGGTGATGACGCCTCAGCTTCAACAAGCAATAAAACTCCTCCAGTACAACCACCTAGAAATGGTAGATGCGCTGGAGTTGGAACTACGGGACAATCCGCTTCTTGAAGCGATATCCCAGGAAGAGTCTATTTCCGAGACCGATGACCCCACCAGAAACGACCTCAATTCCCTTGAGGACTTGGTCAAGGAACCTGAGCCATCAGAAACCGACACATTTAGCCTAGACTGGGAGAATTATCTGGAAAACTACGGAGGAGATAACCTTCCAGTGCAAAGGGACCACACCGAACGACTACCTCTGGAGAGTTTCGCATCCTACTCGACTAACTTGTTCGACCATCTTATCCAGCAGCTCTACGAGAGTCACATCGAAGGTACAGACCGGAGAATCGCCCTGGAACTTATAGGAAACATAGATGAAAACGGGTTCCTAGATCTGGATTTAGCGGAAGCCGCTGGTCTTCTTGGAGCTGAAGTTAGCGATTTTGAGCGGGTTCTGGCTGAGATCCAAGAATTCGACCCCCTCGGGGTTGCGGCACGGGATCTTAGAGAATGCCTTCTGATTCAAGCCCGGGCCTTAGACCCTCCCAACCATATAGCCCATAGGATCCTCGAAGAGGCCTTTCCTCTATTCGAACACGGCAAAATCGACATTATGGCCCGTAAGCTGAAGCTCTCCACGTCCGAAATCGCCGAGGCCGCCAGACTTATTTCCTCGTTTGACCCCAAACCTGGAAGACAATTTTCCAATTCGGATACCGTCCATGTGATACCTGATATATTTATTATCAAGGTTGGAAACGATTATTCAATAGTACTTAACGATGATGGGATGCCTCGTTTGAGAATAAGCTCTTTTTATCGGAGAGCACTTCATTCTCAGTCTTGCCCTTCCAAGGCGAAGGATTACATTCAAGAAAAAATCAGAGGGGCCATGTGGCTTATCAAAAGCATTCAACAGAGACAGAGAACCATCTACAAGGTCACTAACTCCATTATAAAATTCCAGCGAGAATTCTTTGACAATGGGATTGATTTTCTCAAACCGTTGATCCTAAAAGACGTGGCTGATGACATCGAGATGCACGAATCGACTATAAGCCGTGTCACAACTAACAAGTATGTTGATACGCCGCGAGGTATTTTCGAGTTGAAATATTTTTTTAATTCCGGAATCCGTCAGGGCGCAGACTCCATTGCTTCGGAGTCCGTCAAGAATCACATCTTGCGGATCGTTAAGAGTGAAAACCCTAATAGACCTGCCAGTGACAAACAGATAGTAGACGAATTGGCGCACGACCAGATTCATATTGCACGAAGAACAGTGGCTAAGTATCGAGACCTAATGGGTCTCCCGCCGTCAAGCAAGAGAAAAAAGAAATTCTAATGCTATTCAACTGGGTCCGACAACCACAAGGAGGTAGAGCCGATGCAACTTTCCGTAACTTTTAGACATATGGAACCATCGGAGGCTTTAAAGAATTACGTTCATGAGAGAACAGCTAAACTCAGTAAGTACATAGACAAGCCAGTGGAAAGCCAGGTAATTTTGACGGTTCACAAGTTTAGACAAATTGTGGACGTTGTAATAAACGTGGATGGACTGCGTATTGCGGGGCAAGAGGCTCATGAGGATATGTACGCGGCTATTGACCTGGTCATGGATAAAATTGAGCGGCAGGTAAAAAAGTACCGAGAAAAAATAAGAAAACACAAGCCATTGCAAGGCAGGGAAATCCGATGGCGGCGTGATATTTACAATCAGGACAGCTTCGATGATGATCGGGAACCTGTTGTGGTACGTACAGAGAACTATTTTGTAAAACCCATGTCAGTGGATGAAGCAGCAATGCAAATGGATTTGTCACAACAGGAATTCCTTGTATTTAACAACGCTTCCACTCAGACGGTAAACGTTCTTTATCGAAAGAAGGATGGAAACTACGGCCTCATAGTTCCGCAGAATTCTTGAGACCTGACAAGTATTTATTGTAGTCGGTCAATGGGCCTTACCAAATCGTGTTTGCAGTATTGGTTTGCCGTTTGACCGTTCAGGAAAAGTTGTAAGAGATTGCTTGGACAATAGCCGATGCACACAGTGGACAAAAGCGAAGCATTTTATCATTCAAGGCTTTTTGGCCAAGCAATCTCATTGTACCGCATGTTTGACGTCACCCAACTTCACTTAGAGTATCAGTAAATGAAGATCCTAGATTTCTTGCGATACGATGGAATCATCGCATCCCTGCAAGCCGATTCAAAAAAAGATGTTCTCGTCGAACTCGTGGAACCCATTTCCGAAGCCAACCCTCATCTGGACAAAGCTGGTCTGATAAAAACCCTTTTGGAAAGAGAGAATCTTGGAAGTACCGGAATAGGTGGAGGAGTAGCCATTCCTCATGGAAAATTTGAGGGCCTCCTTAGCCTTTCGGCAACTTTTGGCAGGAGCATCAGGGGGGTTGACTTCAATTCAATGGACAATAGGCCTGCCCACCTGTTTTTCCTACTCGTAGCTCCAAGAAATTCTGCCGGGGAACACTTAAAGGCTTTGGCGAGAATTTCAAGGCTCCTAAAGGACCCTATGTTGAAAAACGGCCTACAGAAAGCTGATTCGCCAGATGAAATATTCTCCATCCTAGAAGAGTACGATCGCCGTATACCGTGATATTTCAATCTACATAAGATTGCTCAGAGACCATTGCAAATTGTTCTCCGGCGGTTTTGCGGGTAAGAGTCCCGGCGATGAGCCTGGATTGTTGCCCACAGTGTACAAGGTCGTTTTCCTCAATAAGGGCCAGGGCCAATGCAGACTCTAGATTCTCCCGCATGGAATTCCAGAATTCGAATAGCATTTTGGATCATAGGAATTTGTTGCGGCGGAATAACTGCCTACACCACGCGATACTTTGTCAATGGAGATGCCATTGCCTACATCGAGATGGGAGAATCATTGAGATGGGGACAGTGGCGGGGCCTTGCAAACCTTACATACAGTCCCGGTTACCCATTCCTGCTTGGCATTGCTCAAACGGTACTTCACACCAATCCTTTGAACGAACTCCAACTATTGAGAACCGTCAACTTCGCGTGCCTGCTGTGTGCTATGGGGACTTGCGAAATTCTCATGTCTCTTGTGCGCAGAGCACTCCTTAACAGTCCTGCCGGCGAAGACAAACCTATCTCATTACACATTATCAGAGCATTGGGATATTCAATGTTCCTGGTTGCTTCACTGGTATTCATAAGAGTACGTTTATTGAATCCGGACATGCTCGTCTTTGCAGTCGTACTGGCAGTTGCGTCTTTACTGTTGTGGATAAGGGAAAATTCTGAAAGTTATCGCCGGTACATTCTGCTCGGGTTATCCACGGGTCTCGGATACATTACAAAATCCTTCTTCTTGCCTTTCTCTCCTATCTTCTTTGTCCTGGCCGGATCTTGCGCTAATTCTTTCAGAAAAGCTATTCCACGCGTCATTGTAGCCATCATTGCGCTAGTCATAGTTGCGGCCCCCCTGGTGGCTGCATTGTCATGTCGGTTGGGGCGTTTTTCATACGGTGAACTCGGACCTCATATTTACGCAACTCTTATTGCGGGAAAAGGTGAACCCACAACTCCAGAACTATTGAACACTTACCCGAAAGTCTATCGTTTTATTTATGGTATCCAATGTACCAGGCCTTCGGGTTTCGACATTTGTTACTGGCACGACGGACTTAAACCGGTTCTTGATCTACGAGCCCAACTGGCCGTAATACCCGATAACGTCTCACAGATCTTCAAGGATACCCCCTGGTTGATCCTAATAATCGTCTGGTATTTGATACTGTGGCGCCTTGGTAAAATTAAAATAGGCCCCTTGATTCCTCCATCCCTGTTTCTCATGCTCATCACACCAGCCGTCTTTGGCATAGTGTTCTATTGTTTGATCCGAATGGAGATGCGTTACATCGCTCCTTACCTTTTCTTGGGATTCCTCGCTGTGGTTGTGTCATTGCGGTTTTCCGAGGCCAGTCACAAAGTTTATCTGAAAGCCTGGTGGCTGAGTGTCACACTAATATCTTTCTTTCTATTAATGGTAGCCCATTCGTCCATCGACCAGAGTATCCGTGGTCTCATTTCAACTAACAACCGGCTTTCATATCGAGACTCTCTTCGGGAAGAAGTCATCGTGAAGGATTTTCTGGATAAGAAAGGCATCCGTAAAGGAGACTTGGCCGCAGTAGTGGGAAGTCCACCTGTATATTGGGCCAGAATGGCTGGAATAACAATTGTGGCCGAAATACCAAGCTTGGAAGAATTTATGAATAGTTCGGAAAAAGAGAGAAGAAGCTCCTTGGAGGTACTTCGGGCCTCAAATATAAAGGCTGTGGTCGCTAAGGGAGATGTCTTCGCGCATCTGAACTCAGAAGGTTGGCAACTGGTTGCGGGTACGAGAGATTACTTCGTGGTTCTGTTGGCAGAAAAACAGTTGGGAAATGGTTAGCGTTTGGAGCAAGGCTGATATATCGTTGGTCAGGAATTCCGTTCGGTTTCCTGTGAGTGCGGGCATCTTGCCTGCCCAAAATTCCGGTACCTTTTGCAGGCTGGAAGCCTACGCTGCCAGGAAGATTCATGCTTGGTACTGAACAGCGACTCGGACATTACTTTTGACGATTGCTATAAACTCCGTACGGAATGCTCAGAAGAGTTGGTAATTGAGCGAAATACTGATGGCGTAATGAAAGCCATGTCAATGATTCTGGATCCAAGAAGTCTCTTGTCGCTTCCAGCTATTTATACACTCTTCCAAAGAGTGGTTCGGGGAAGGGGTGAATTTGTATACGTTCAACGACATGTGAGACCACGTCCCGGAGACCGGATCCTGGACCTCGGTTGCGGAACCGGTGACATCCTGCGGCACATGCCTGCCGTGGAGTACCTAGGAATTGACAGCGATGAACGACTTATTGAATCTGCGAGAAAAATTTACGGAGAACGCGGCGCTTTTTCCTGTCTGGATCTTTCCAAACAAAACATTCCCGAAAGCGGGAATTTCGACCTCGTGGTTGCAACAGGTGTACTCCACCATTTGACCGATGACCAGGCTTTGAGACTTTTTAAACTCGCCCATACAGTACTAAAGCCGGGAGAAAGACTTGTTACAATGGACGGGTGTTACGCGGAAGGTCAATCTTTTCTGGCTCGCCTTATTCTCTCGAAGGATCGTGGAAAACACGTCCGCACAAAGTCCCACTGTATAGAGTTGGCTTCACAGGTGTTCAAAAAAGTGGAAGCCACTATTTATCACGATATTATGAGAATACCCTCTTCAATGATCATTCTGGAATGCAGTGATTAGCAATATTCTTATAAGTCTTGATGACCTCCGGACCGGAACGAAACCATTCGACCATTCTGGAGAAACCCTGCTCAAAAGAATACATCGGTTTCCATCCCAGAGCTTCCCTGATGCGGTTGCTATTCGCAACCCAAGTGCTTGTGTCCCACGTCCGATTCGGCATTGATCCCCAGACAGGCTCGTTAGTGATATTCAGTACTTGGTGTGTAATTTCAACCACATGCCTAAGAGTTGTCTGCACTCCTGTTCCAACATTATAGACCGCGTCGACTTCCTGGTCGCGCAATGTGGCCGCGAGAACATAGGCTTGGACTACATCATCTACGTATATGAAATCCCTGGCTATGTCTGGATCAACTAGAGGCGGCAGTTTGTTTTCGAGTCCATGCAGAATGAGTGTCGGCATCAGGCGACTAGGTTCTTCGTACGGACCGTAAACAGAATAGAGACGAAGTGTTGGAATACGAAGCCCTGAGATACGGGCGGTGTAACTACAGAATAGAGTCGCCGACGCTTTAGTAACGGCATAGAAGCTGTTAGGCTCGAGAAATTCGGTTTCAGCGGGCGCGTGATCTTTCAGCCCATATTCCGAAGAGGAACCTGTGTTCACGAAAACTTCAAAACCCACTCCAAGGCATGCCCGAACCAGGTTTGCTGTTCCTATGAGATTTGTTTGAAGGATCTTTTCCGCATCTGTCTGATACGAATATTGGCCATGAGCCGCCAGATGAAAAATCCATTCCGGACGCACTCGTCTAACCACTTGATTCAGCCTCTCTGAATCGCAAAGATCGAGAGCACAAATCCTGACATGATCGCTTATGCCCTTAATCCGCCATTGCGCATAATCTTCACGTAATAGAAGATTCACTTCATGACCGGAGTTCAACAGGTGTCTAGCAAGGTTGTTACCGACAAAACCTGCCGCCCCTGTAATGAGTATTTCTGCCATATACTTGATGAACTCCTGACAATGTGTCTCCCGACGTTCTATCCGGAGACAAAGCTTTTGTAGTCAAAAATCTCAAGATAATGACCAGCCCAGTTCCTGACTGCCTCCATCTCGCGCCGTGAGAGTTCATTGGCCGTAGCCTTGTTTGCTTCTTCCGAGGCCCGGCGAATGGTTCCCCAGGGATAAACTTCCTGGAGCAAATTACCGTTCCACGTAGGGGCTTCGAGAGAATCTGACGATTGAATACCCAGTAAGCCACAAATTTTCTCAAGCGAAGCTTTCGGACTCATTATTACATCTTCATATCGGATGATGCTGATGCGATCCGGATAAATTTTCTTGAATACCAACGCATGATACTGATTGGTTGTCCAGCATGTCATGTACCGCTCCAGGGAAAGCGGAACCGGACGTTTCTTGGTATCGGCGTAGGCCGACCAGGGGTTTCTGACTACCTGTAGAACATGCGCGTTTGAAAGATCTCTGAGAATTCTCTCAGCATCGACCACTACTATTGGACTGTAACCTACGTATACTTTCTCTTGACCCGTCCGCCGGTAGTCCTTCCACGCTTCAAAGGTTGCTTCAAAAAATGCCGCCACGTTGTTTCCGGTGGAGCGTCCCTTGTCCTGAACGAGTTCTGTAAAGATGTTGCATCTTGCATCGTCATTGAATTCAAAGGGCATATCTCTGAACTTGCTTACACACGGAGTTCGTGCCCTGACTTTACATTCCTCGTCTATAATGGCTCTGTAATCCTGAAGAGAAGTCGCGTCGAGACCAAAGGACGGCCATCGGTATTTTACCGGATACATTAAGGTCAGATGGTCCTGCACCATGGACGTCCCCAATTGGGACTCGAATGGGTAAACGAACATTTGAGGGTGTCCGTCAAAAAAACGGTGGACCGTGTTGCCTCCGTTCTCATACATGGCTGACATCATCAGCAACCGAAATTCCATTATTCCTCCAAGAAATCGTTCAATTCGAAAGAATAGAAAAGGGAGTTCCTGCCGGATCCCTCAGAATTGTCTCCCGGTTGAAAAGGTAAACCCTTAGAAAAACTTGCAGGCATCCACTCCACGGCAAAAATCTGGCTTCCGAAAGGCCAGATAATGGTCCCCAGCGTTCGTCCGGTTTGAACATCGAGTGCATGAATTCCGCACTTGGCAGATTCAACGTCCAGGCCGGGCGCGTAACCACAAAATTGCGGCAAGACGCGGGATGTGCCTACAAACATCACGTTCTCGTGAAAACATAATCCCCTGGTCCAGCCTGAAAGCCGTGATATTTGAACAAACCTGCCACTTTCGATAAAGCCTACTTCACCGTAACCACTGTTATCTACCCAAATACGATCTCCATAGATACGCGCCGAATGTGGACGGGTAAGCCCGCGAGCCATAGGCTCTCTTGTCGCTCCGTCAAAAATCACACCTCGTCCATCAACAGGGAATGCTGGATCTCCTGGTCGCCTGTCAGTCACTTCGTCGGTGGAAGCAGAATAAAAAGACGTTTCCAGACTCAGACCCGCGGCAATAGAATTAAGCTGAAGATGGTTCTGCTCAAGTATTGGCCCGTGAGCAGTTTCAATGCACTTGGGCCACCAGACCCGCTCGTGACGCCCAGAGTTTGATAGCCTGATTATCGCGTTCTGTCCTACCGCATTTGCATACAGTTGACTGTTTACCATGGCCAAGTCATGAATGTACAGGCAACCTGGAAAGATTCTCGATCTGACCGGTATGAGGACATTTCCGTCGATAAGCTGATCCCTGTTTACGTCCAAGCGTTGCTGTAAACCATGTACGGGCATCAGGTCAATAATTTGGTTCGGGTTTCTGGTAGCAGCCACATGAACCACCCCTGCGGATAGATCGACTGCCACGCCCGAGGGATGCGGTAACCCCAACATGGTAACGAAAGGCCCTGAATCGGCATCTACGTGAAGAGACAAAAGTAGGTGTTCATATTCTCTGGTAACCAGCAGGGTAATACCAAGATCCCCCAAAGTTTCCCACCACCTGCCGATCACTTCGTACTGGTACAGCCTGGGGTCTAACTTGTCAGGTCGCCATCCGAAACCCACAATTTCAGCCGGATCTCGAAAAAGTTTGTCCTGTCTTGCCCAGAGCGATTCTGCTTCAAAGAGAAAGGAGTTTCCCGCCAACCCTCACATCCCCTCATCGGTTCTTTCATTAGAGTTGACCCGATGTCTCATTTGAAAAGCTCCCCAATACATTTTAAACGCTGAAATCAAGTTTGTAGTAGACTCACCACCGTGCCGCACCGCAGAAACAATTGGAACTTCAAGAATTTGAACACCTAGCTGTTTGCACCTCAGTAAGAATTCCAAATCTACGAGGTCTCCGTTCTCCTGCAGATCTAATTTTTGAAATATTTCTCGACCAAAGAATTTTGGGGTCCCGTTAATGTCCCAGACAGGCAAATCAAATAGATTTCTGCATTGAACATTATAGAGGACTGAACCCACCCTGCGAACGATAGGATGTCGCAGCCTTCGGTTAGCCTTGATAACGAGTCCTGGATGTGCAGTTGCCAGCATGATGTGCAAAGCCAGTGTGTACGAGGTAGTTCGTGCCGAATTGGTGTAGCCTAGTATTTTGCCCTTGGAGGCCGAAAGTCCGGCCCGGATCGCTCTTCCCCAACCAGCCTCCCCACTATGGATGACTCGAATCCGGCCGTCTTTTCGTTCCAGGTTTTGACAACTATCCAGGGATCCATCTTTACTGGCGTTGACCATAAGAAGTATTTCAACGGAATATTTTAGGCTGTCCAGTGCTGCCAAGTAATCAGTTACAATCTGATGGATGTGATCAGCCTGATTGTACACAGGCAGCACAACAGAGATTTCTGGATCACTGCTCATTATTTCGTCCAGCAAGCGCCACGAGCGCTGTCCTTACAATACCTTCGCTATCAAGACCCTCGGCACGCCTGAGAAATGTTTCCCCACCGCTCAAGGATGGTAGATTTTTGACTCCACAGCGGATGATCCTGCATCCCAAGCCATTTTCTGCAGTTACTTCAGAAACAAGAGTCCCCAGACCGCCGTCAATATAGTGCTCCTCCACAGTTATAGCCACAGGAAATCTCCCGAGAAGATCCAAAAGATCCTCTCTGGGAGCTGGTCGAAGGGTAGAGACCACAGATACGTGAACACTGATTGCCTTGTTCGTGAGCTTTTCCGCAGCCTTTAGCGATTCCTCCGAGATACTTCCCAGAGTCAAAATCAAAATGTCCGACCCTTGCCGGATGGTTTCCAAATGCTCCAGCCTAAATCGGCCTTCAAGACCGGGCAAGACAAAATTATCGTTCTTGCCCATACGGTAATAGATCGGTCCAGGGAGATCATAGGTGCTGCGCACAGCAGCAGACGCTTGGACATGGTCTGCAGGCGCAATCACTGTGAGGCCAGGCTGTAATCGTGTGATCCCGAGATCTTCCAACGCATGGTGGGTAAATCCACCGTGACCGTATTCAAAACCTCCGCCGATCCCCAAAATTCTGACCGGAAGATTATGCAGGATAGGACCGTTACGTACCTGTTCGTAACCCCTCATTGAGGCAAAGGTGGCTATAGAGTAAACAAAGGGGATGTACCCACAGGATGCCAAACCTGTGGCCAAACCAATCATGTTGGCTTCAGCTACCCCCACATTAATGAAGCGAGAAGGATAGGCATCAGCAAATTCCTCCCACACCATAAAACCCAGATCCGCTGTCATGAGCACTAGCCTTGGGTCAGATCGGGCAATCTCAAAAAGGGTCGCGGCAACCGCACGTCTCATGTAGCGTTTTCCTCAACTTCCTCAAGAGCCTTGACATACTGTTCCTGGGTCATCGGCAAATAATGCCACTCCACTTTATCCTCCATGAATGAGACGCCCTTGCCGCAGACCGTGTTGGCAACGATGACATTGGGAAGGCCGCTTTCGGTGTCGAGGCCGCGAAGCGTGGCTTCTATCATTCTCACATCGTGCCCGTCTATTTCGTGCACATTCCACCCAAAAGCTCTCCATTTGTCGCCTATCGGATTAATATCAAGAATATCTCTCGTCTTTCCAAGCGCTTGCTGTCCGTTGTCGTCTATGATAGCCACTAGACTGGAAAGCTTATGGTGAGCCGAAAACATTACGGTTTCCCAGAGGGACCCTTCATTGCATTCTGCGTCGCTCACAAGAACAAAAGACCGGTACTTTGCCCCGCTTAGACGTGCGGCCAGAGCTACTCCGGCACCAAATGAAAGGCCATGCCCTAAAGATCCTGTAGAAAAATCTATTCCGGCTAGATGATGTTCAGGGTGGACTCCAAGCCGGCTTCCATCCTGACAGTATGTGAGTAACGCTTCATACCCCACAATACCGTTGAGATGCAAGGCAGCGTACAGGGCGAGAGCGGCATGGCCCTTGGACATTATGAAGCGGTCACGATTAGGATCGTCCGTGCCCGGCATGTACAAGGACTTTGCAAAAAGCACTGCAACAATGTCGGCCACCGATAAAGCCGATCCGATATGCCCAACGTTTGCTCGTTTCGATGCATCCAGAATGATCCTTCTGATTCGAAACGCTATCGTTTTAAGGTCGTTGTTCATTCTTAGAGTCTTGCGAAATTCTTCAAAATTTTCAATCCGTTTTCTTGACTCTTTTCAGGGTGGAACTGAACTGCGAATACGTTACTTCTTGAAATTGCACAGGTAAATTCTATTCCGTATTCAGTTTCTGCTGCCACGTCGGCAGGATCATCAGGCGCCACATAAAACGAATGGACGAAATAAAAATAAGAACCATCCTCAATGCCGAAAAATATGGGGCATTCTTTTCGAAAGGAGACCCTATTCCACCCCATGTGAGGTATCTTCAGACCCATGTTCCGGCCAAAAGCCTTCACTTTGCCGGGAATGACTTTGAAGCCCTCATGAACGCCAAATTCCTCCGACTCGTCGAACAAAAGTTGCAGACCAAGACAAATTCCCAGGAAAGGGCGTCCCGAAACGACAAACTCCATGATAGAGTCTATGAGGTCGAGCCGTGCAAGGTTTCGCATACATTCAGGAAAAGCTCCCACTCCAGGTAATACAAGATGGTCTGCTTTTTTGATTTCCTGGACGTCTCTTGAAATTCGAGCCTGGCTACCTATTTTTTCAAACCCCTTTTGCACGCTTCGCAAATTCCCCATGCCATAATCCACAATAACGATCATCCATACCTCGATCCAACGTTGATAATGCTCACACGGGTTTGCCATTTCCTAAATAACAGTGACGGGCGGGAGCCCGTCACTACCAAAGCTTTGTCGTTAACAGTGTTACTTCTGTGAAAGCGAAATGATATTACACGGATTCGTTTTCAGCCGATTAACACTGGATAACAAAAGGATCCTATAACCACGGGCGTTCCTCGAATAACCTTCAGTCCAAGATTCCCTTGGTGGAAGGGACATCCTTGACCCTTGGATCGAGTTCAACGGCATCCCTCAAAGCTTTTCCCAGAGCCTTGAACACAGCCTCTGCCGCGTGATGGGGATTCTGAGCGTTGTGTACTCCAACGTGAAGAGTTAGGCCGGCTCGCTCCACTACTGCTTGAAGAAATACCGATATCAAATCCAGCGAGAACTCGCCTGCTGCGCGATCGGTCAAGGGATTGGAATAAACAAGTAAGGGGCGCCCGGAAAAATCCAAGGTCGCATGAGCCAAGGCTTCGTCCATGGGAACAGACGCAGACCCGTAACGCCTTATTCCCTTCTTCTCCCCAAGGGCTTCACGAAAGGCCGCTCCTACACAGAGGCCGACATCTTCCACCGTGTGGTGATGATCAACATGGAGATCTCCTTTGGCAGTGACTTCCAGGTCCAAAAGTCCGTGCTTTGCCACATGACCCAACATGTGATCGAAGAAACCTATTCCGGTAGCAAACTTTCCCGTACCTGTTCCTTCCACGACCAGTTTCACATACACATCAGTTTCTGAGGTTTTTCTCGAGATTTCGGCTATTCTCATAGTATTGTACTCACTCAGCAAATTCTCGGCGTTTCACAGTATGTCGTCTTTTTCTCGTCTGATGTCTGCCCCGAGCTTGGACAGCTTTTCTTCAATGCATTCGTACCCTCGATCAAGATGATACGCCCTATGTATTTCTGTAACTCCTTCAGCAGCTAGTCCAGCCAAAATTAGAGAAGCGCTCGCACGCAGATCTGTGGCCTGAACATGGGCCCCGGAAAGTCTTTTCACTCCTTGAACCCTCGCCTTTCTCCCTGAAACGCGTATGCCTGCGCCCATACGAACCAGTTCCTGAACATGCATGAAACGATTCTCGAACACGTTTTCCGTGATCTCACACTTGGAATCGCCTAGGGCCATCAGAGCCATATACTGGGCTTGGAAGTCGGTGGCGAAGCCTGGATAAGGGTCTGTGGCTGCATCTCGGCTCCTAATGTTGCCGTTTGAGATTACTCGTGCCTGGCAGTCTGTTGTTTCAATCTTTAAGCCGGCCCCTTCGAGTTTTTCGAGTAACGCTAACATGTGGCTCGGGTTGCATCCTACGGCGGTTACATCCCCGCGAGTGATAGCACCCGCAAGCAAATACGTTCCCGCCTCGATGCGATCAGGCATAACCTCATACACGATTCCGTCCAGCCGATCACGTCCCTCTACAATGATGGTATCCGTCCCTGCTCCGTGTACACTACCTCCCATCCGATTAATCACATGGGCCAATTCTAAGACCTCCGGTTCGCAGGCACAGTTGCGAAGAACCGTAGTTCCCTTTGCCAAGGATGCGGCCATTAACATGTTCTCAGTTCCCGTAACCGTAGTGAGATCAAATGAGAAATCCGCCCCTTTTAGTCTGTCAACTCGGGCCTTTACATATCCGCTATTGAGTTCTATAGTGGCCCCCATAGCCTTCAGTCCCTTCAGATGTTGATCGATGGGTCTGGCGCCTATGGCGCAACCTCCCGGCAAACTGATATCAGCTCTCCCCTCTCTCGCCATAAGGGGTCCCAGTACCATTACCGAGGCACGCATAGTCTTTACAAGCTCATAGGGAGCAGTGTGGTCGGTGATATCTCGTGCTTTAATTCTGAGTGCCCCAGGGGTGAAATCGTCAAGCTGAACCCCCAACTGAAGCAACAACTGCTTAGTGGTCCGAATGTCTCTCAACGCTGGAACCCGATGGAAGGTCATCTCGTCTCGCGTGAGAAGAGAGGCGCACATGAGTGGCAAAACCGCGTTCTTTGACCCGCTTATTTCCACCAGTCCCTCGAGGGGTTTGCCTCCTCGGATCACTATTTTCTGCATGGGCCTCTACCCTTCTCTTTTGAAGGCAACCGATTTGATACAGACTAAAGGTTGTTTCAAAAATGAAAAGTCCCTGCCTCCCACCCGGGGATGGAGGGAAAACCACCTGTGAATCGCACTTGTTAAGTTCACCCTCCCCTGATGGGAGGCGTCAGTGGAAGATGAATTCATGCAGTTTTGAAACCGCTTCCAAATTATTCCGGTATATGCCGCTTCGTCAAGGAATCATGGCACGAAAATTCTCCCGTCGCTGTATAGCATCTTAGGACCAAGGGCGCAACAAATTGGTCTGCCCAGGAAACACGACCGGGGACGAAAATTCAAACTGACGGTATGCAATAGGATTCTTTGCGCCGAGCGGCGCCTGGTAACGGAGCGGCAATCAAAGAGATATAAGGGCAATGAGATCTTCGCGCGAGAAGTGCTTTAGCATGGATTGGTCGTCCTGCCTTACTACCGATTCCATGAGTTGTCTTTTTTTCGAGATAATCTTGTCTATTTTCTCTTCCAGAGTGTTCTCGGTTATCAGCTTTATAACCTGAACGCCTCGTTTCTGCCCAATCCTGTGTACCCGGTCTGTGGCCTGCTCTTCTCGCGCTGAATTCCACCACCTGTCGTAATGTATGACCACTGAGCCCCCAGTTAGGTCAATTCCCAGCCCAGATGCCCTCAACGAGGCTGAAAAAACCATGCATTTCGGGTCGGTGTTGAATCGCTTCACAGCCTCCGAGCGCTTTCTGGTATATCCTTTTATTGTGGCAAAATCAATTGCGTTGTCATTCAAAAAAGATTCAACAAGATCCAACATTTTGACATACTGGCTGAACACCACAACTTTCTGGCCTGATCCCAAACTCTCTTCCAATAGTTCAACAAATAGATCCCATTTTCCCGACGAGTACTTCTTGTAATTCTTATTCTCACGTTCCAGTAGCGCTGGGTGATTACAGATCTGCTTGAGATAGTTTAGGACTGCGAAAACGTGCATGTAGGGAACTTTCTGATCAGGGTCCTTGAGAGTCTGTACGAGATCACGGCCTTGATTTTCCACCAGGTCTTTGTAGAAACGCATCTGATCATCGGTCAGTGCACAACGACGAATATCCTCTATTTTGGGCGGCAGTTCTTTGAGGACCTGGTCTTTCTTGCGCCTCAAAACGAATGGCTGAATCAGGCGGGAGAGTTTTTCCTTCGCAGACCCATCAGAGGTTTCTTCTATGGGGAAGCGGAAATGTTTCTCAAATTGGGAATCAGACAACAGGTATCCAGGGATTATTATGTCGAACAGCGATTTTAGGTCCATGACGCTGTTTTCTATTGGAGTGCCTGTAAGACCCAACGTGCAGACGGCTTCAAGTGCCTTCACCGCGGCATAGGTTTTTGTGGACTTGTTTTTTACGGCCTGGATTTCATCGAGCACCAGTAGATCGAAACGGAAATCGGCCAGCATTTCTATATCGCGCAATGCTATGCCGTAAGAGGTTATTATAAGGCTGTGTTCTTCGAAGCCCTCCTGAAAAAAACGGTCTGTGCCGTGGTAGACGTAGGGATCGAGGAATGGGCAGTATTCAAGGACCTTATCCTTCCAGTGACTCAAAACAGTCGTGGGACACACTACAAGGAATCGAATTTTATTCCCATTTTTAGACCTTCTGTTCATTATTCCTGTCATGAGGGCCATGATCTGGTGAGTTTTCCCAAGCCCCATGTCGTCACACAGAAGGCCGGAGAATCCATTTTCGTAAAGGAACCATAGCCATCCATAACCATTCTTTTGATAGCCCCTCAGCTTGCCTTTCATAGCACCTACGGATGGTATCTTGCCCGGCGGTTTGAACATCTCTAGAGACTCGAACCTGTCCTTAACTCTTTCCGACGAAAAACTCTTGTCAAGCCGGTCATGAAGGGCCAGAAAGCGAAGATATTCCGCACATCCGATGTTAAGTAAGTTTTCTTCGGTCAATGCATGGTCGTCGAGACCTTCAACCCATGAGAATTCAGCCGAATTGGTGTCAACCCATTTATTGCCCCTGATGAGAAATTTTTTTCCGCTTTTTTTAGCTTCGTAAATGTCTCTGAGCGAAAGTCGAAAATCTCCGAAGTCGTAGGTAACATAAAGGTGAACGCCTTCCTTGCTCAACTCTTCGTGATGAACTGTGACACGCTGATAATTCTCTATGGTTTTGCGTTCCAAGAGTGCTGTATCTACAAGTATTCCCGGTTCATTTCGAAGGATGTCTCCATTTTCTTCAAGGAAAGTCGTTATCTTGTGAGGCGGTACAATGATTTTTTTCTGGGGAGAAAAGTATTCCGCCGGCAATCCTCCCATGCTCACTGCAATGCGAAAAAATCCCCATTCCGGAAAGAAATAGTACGAGCCGAATAACTGGTGTTCCAGTTCTGTCCTATCCAGGTATCGACTTGTTCGATCAGCTTCGGGATCAGGATTCTCGACAACAGGTGTAATGCAGGGCGACGAGGTCTCGGTTAGATCGATGCGGTAACCTGTATTGACCGGTTTGGAATTTATTAGGAGGTCGTTTCCTACAATTCCTTTTTTCTCAGCCATTTCTATGAAAGTGCCAATATGGGTTCTCGGAGGAACAAATCGCAATATGACCGCGCCGTCTTCATCAAGCGCCTCGACTGTCAACTCCTCCTTGTGTTCGAGAAACCGAAAGTTGAATGTGGCTCCCCTACGGCCGGACACCAAAAATCCAACCTTGGCTATTCGATGCCAGACACTCTCTTCAAGTTGCTGACGACTGGACTTGATTCCCTTCCTGTTAATTTCATCTTCAGCTTCAGAATGTTGCCAAGGTCTCCGTCGCAGCGAGGGCACGTTGGGATCCCTCAGTTTTCGGCCGTAAATACTCTTAAAAAGTGTAGGATCTATATTTCGGCAAATAATGTCAAAGAACTCGTGAAGAAACTCTTCAACCAGACATTCTCCCGGCATAAATGCCATAATTTCGTTACCACTACGGTCTGAGAATGTTATACGCAGCCCTTCTCCACCATGGTTAACTTGAGATCGAAAACCGAGAATAGAATCGCCGAAGTTTCTGAAACCGAACCAACTGATATCGTACCAAAAGCTATCTTGAAAATCCTCACCCAGGGTTCTTAACCTACCCGTTTGCGTGTCCGGTCTAAGAATGTACCTGACAAAGGACACTATGTGGTGGCAGTAAGTGCGAGTACAAGACCTGAAACAGCCACAGGTAGCCCTGACAAGAACCTTGGTCTCAGGGTCCAGCATGATATGGACATTAACGGATTTACCTGAAGAATCGCAAACAAGACCGAAATAGGATTCCCTTCCAAAATTTATGTGCGAAATTCGCGAACCCTCCGCTAACTGCAGGCCTTTTGCCAAAACTTCTGAATCAAACTGGCTTGTTATCTCTGATGGTAGGTCTGCCCCCCGCTTTGCATTGGAGCCATTTTTCTTGAATTGTATTACCTTTCCAAACACTTAATTCTCCTTTGCATACGCACTCAACCTATAGACCACGGCGCGTGGATACCACAACATTTTGTGGTTGTCAATATTAAATCACAATTTTATATATTATAGCCAATTGATATTTAACATGATATTTATCGTACATTAATTAGCTAAAAAGTTAATTAAACGTTTTGATTTTTATCATTCGCGAAAAAAGCTATAAAACTCCTCATGGTCTTGTATCCACCCCGAAAAGAAGAAGTCCGGGAAACAGCTAAAAGCTTGAGGCGCTTTGTCATTGCTGATAGTATGCTTCTCATGACCTTTTCGGACCCTGGTCCAACACCGTGTGCCTGACCTGGATCCGTGGGATAGGGAACTTCTTAGAGAGTCCTCTTGAAATCACTCATCGCGTTACCGTTTCAGGAATCGGTATTCCGGCTGTATCTAACCGGCTCAAGAAACTATTCGGTATTGCAGGAGGCTGCTGGAGGACATGGTTCGACCGGCTTTGGCCGGCGATTCATGATTCAGTTACGGGGAAACCAAGCATGAAGCCCAAAATCTTGGTGATCGTTGCCGTCCTCATCGCGAGTGCCTGTGGTTTTGCTGCGTGGCATTTCTATAAGAACAACGGACCTTCAAATGAAAAAGTTTTCGTCAGTGGAAACATAGAAGCCATAGAGGTTGATTTGTCGTTCAGGATTTCCGGACAGATCAAAAGTCGTCCTGTCGACGAGGGAGACCGGGTCAATAACGGCCAGGTGGTCGCCACGCTTGATACGGACACACTTGAAGCGCTTAAAGGTGGGGCTCTAGCGGAAGTCGCAAATGCGAGAGCAGTCCTGGATGAACTGGAAGAGGGGACACGTAAAGAGGAGATTGAGATGGCGCGAGCTCAACTCAAAGCCGCTGAGAGTAGAATGAAGAATGCTCGAGATGAATATGAAAGGTATCTCCCGCTGTTCAAAGAAAGAGCTATTTCACCTTCCACTTTCGATATTAGAGATACTGCTCTGAAGGTTGCTGCAGAAGATTATAACAATGCTTTACAGTCATTGTCTAAAATGGAGACTGGTCCCAGGGAACAGCAAATTCGTGCCGCTCGAGCCCGATGGGAAAGAACTAAATGGGAGCTTATCCGGATCGAACTGGATATCGAACACTCTGTCATTAGAAGCCCGGTGTCCGGCGTGGTACTCGTCAAAGCCAGCGAGGTGGGGGAAGTTGTTTTGCCTGGGGCAACCGTTGTAACCGTGGCGGCTATTGACGAAGTCTGGCTAAAAGGATACGTCAGTGAGCGCGATCTCGGTAGGGTCAAGTTGGGGCAAAAGGGCGAAATTTGCATAGATACGTATCCTGGTAAAATCTATCCTGGTATAGTTACATTTATTTCGTCGAGAGCCGAATTCACTCCCAAAAACGTTCAAACAAAAGAAGAACGGATAAAACAAGTTTATCGGGTCAAGATCACCATACAAAATCCGCAACAGGATCTCAAAATAGGTATGCCCGCCGAGGGATATATTCTCACTGATGTCACAGCAGAAGATCCGAAGGGAGGTCAAAAGCGTGGGAAGAACCATTCCTGACGGCGAAGGTGATTTATATGCCATCCGTACCGAAGGACTCTGCAAAGACTTCGGTCAGACGCCGGCCGTCAAAAATCTGAACTTTACCGTTAAACGCGGAGAACTTTTCGGCTTGGTGGGGCCGGACGGTGCAGGGAAAACGACAACTATTCGGATGCTGGCCGGAATATTGCGGCCCACCTCGGGAGAAGCTTGGATTAATGGGATATCGGTTCTTCACAATCCTGAAGCGATAAAGGACCACATAGCCTATATGCCTCAAAAATTCGGCTTGTACCAGGATCTCACCGTCATGGAGAACCTGATCTTTTACGCGGATCTTTTCCGTGTTCCTGAGAAAGACCGTGGCCCGAGGATCGAGCAATTATTCGGTTTCAGTCGACTCGGACCGTTTAAAGACAGGCTTGCGGGCGCCCTTTCAGGAGGCATGAAACAAAAATTGGGTCTGGCTTGTGCCCTGATTCACTCTCCCCGCCTCATCCTTTTGGACGAGCCCACAAACGGCGTTGACCCGGTCTCTCGAAGAGATTTTTGGAAGATTCTCTATGAGCTGCTTAAGCAGAGAATCTCAATCTTGGTGTCTACAGCTTATCTGGACGAAGCAGAACGGACTACGCGGGTGGCGTTTATGCATCGAGGCACCATAATTCAACTGGGTGAACCACAGAAACTCAAGGGTTTAGTTCAGGGTCTGATAATCGAAATTGTGCCTGCTGATATGGGTAGGGCCCGGTCTTTACTTTCACATATTCCCGGGATCCTGGATGTCAATGTTTTCGGAGATGGCCTGCATGTTCGGATTGATAGCGATCGAGAAGCTGAGCATATCCGTCATGAATTCGAAGAATCGGGAGTTGAGATTTATTCGATAAGAAGGATCGCTCCTGCCATGGAAGATGCCTTTCTATCTTTGATACCAAAAACAGATGACAAGGGCAGGGAGAAAACACCCGCGTACTAGTTCCAAATCAAAAACAATTTTCAAACATCTCAAAAACAGTGATTGGAAATTAATGAACTTAGTGTCGAATGAAATTGAGACGGCGGTTTTTGCAAGAAATTTGACGAGAGTTTTTGGGGACTTTGTCGCTGTAGACCGCGTGAGCTTTCAGGTCAGGCTAGGGGAAATTTTTGGATTTCTGGGACCAAACGGTGCCGGCAAGACCACCACCATAAAAATACTCTGTGGGCTGCTGACTCCCACATCAGGAGAGGCTCAAGTGTCGGGATGGGATGTGTCTACCCAATATGAGGAAATCAAAAAACATATTGGGTACATGTCTCAAAAATTCTCCCTCTACGAAGACCTGACGGTGAAAGAAAATATTGATTTTTTTGGAGGGATCTATGGTCTCGTAGGAAAAAGGAAAGACCAAAGGGAAGAATGGGTTCTGGACATGGCGGGGCTAACCGATAAGACCGACACCCTTACTGGTGACCTGCCACTAGGTTGGAAACAAAGGTTGGCCCTGGGCTGTGCAGTGATTCATGAACCGCCGGTATTGTTTTTGGATGAACCTACTTCCGGAGTCGATCCGGTGTCAAGGCGGAGCTTTTGGGATCTAATCAACAGCCTTGCTTCGGAAGGCGTGACAGTGTTTGTCACTACACATTATATGGAGGAGGCAGAGTACTGCAATCGACTTGCCTTGATGAGCAGAGGCAGGATCATAGCCTTGGGAACGCCCCGGGAGTTGAAGAAAGAATGGATGAAAGAGTCCGTTCTGGATCTGGAATGCGATCAGGTCATGGAGGCCGCTGAATTGCTTCAAAAGGACCCCTTATTTACCGAAACAGCTATCTTTGGGAATCTGCTGCATTTGGTCACCACTGACCCTGAGGCCGCTGCAGCAAGGGCACGCCTGGTTTTGGCCGACGCAGGTATAAGCGTTTCCAGAATTAGTGCCATCACCCCTAGCCTTGAAGACGTTTTTGTAACACTCACTGCCAAGGACAGAAATCAGGATTGAAAAGCGTGGCCCCTTGGATCTGCAATAGATTCAGGCTGAATGTTTTTGATCACTCATGGAACATGTAGCAAGTGTGGGCTGAATTCACCCGGTGGGTGGAACATCAGCGTCCGGTCGAGCTAATTTATTTAGGTATACATGAACGTTTTTAGAACATGGGCAGTGGCTCGCAAGGAGGCCCGGCAGATTGTCCGAGACACGCGATCGCTGTGCTTGGCATTGGGCATTCCGATCATGTTGATGATACTATTCGGCTATGCACTCTCTCTCGATGTCGACAACATTCCGACAGTAGTCTGGGACCAGGATCACAGCCCCCAATCAAGAGAATTCCTTGATCGCCTTACCAGTTCGGGATATTTTCGCATAGATTTTCGGACTAATTCCTATGACCCAATAGTAAAAGCGATAGACAAGAATGAGATCAGCGTTGGATTGATAATTCCCTATGATTTCAGCCGTAATCTCAAAAGAGGACGCACATCGAAGATTCAGGCTGTAGTTGATGGATCTGATTCAACCAGAGCGGGGATCGCCATCGTATATTTGGAAGCGATCATAGCTACTTTTGAAGATGATTTTCGCCGAGTGGCTTTGAACAAACAGTCGGTCGAGGGAAGGCTATCCCCACCTATAGAACCCAGAATCAGACTTATGTACAACCCCGAACTCAAGAGCCGCAACAACATAATCCCAGGACTGATCGCAATTATTATGATGGTCATCGCGGCCTTGCTCACGTCCTTGACAATAGTTCGTGAAAGAGAAACCGGAACAATGGAGCAGCTTATCTCAACTCCATTGAAACCGAACGAACTGATTGTCGGCAAGCTCATACCGTACTTTGTCCTGGCGTATGTGGATCTGGTTACGGTTTATTTGATGGGGGAATATGTTTTCAAAGTCCCGTTTCGCGGCAGCCTTTTGTTAATGTTTTTCGTTTCAAGCCTGTTCCTGGTAGGGGCAATGTCCCTGGGATTCTTCATTTCGGTAATTGCTCGTAACCAATTTTTTGCGACACAACTGGCGTTACTGGGAACATTTCTTCCTGCTTTCATTCTGTCCGGTTTCGTGTTTCCCGTTGGAAATATGCCCTATGTGCTCCAATTGATCACCTACGTCATTCCCGCACGTCACTTGATAGTCATTTTGAGGGCAATTTACCTTAAGGGCGCAGGCCTCGAGGCAATTGCTTTCCCAACTGGAATCCTAGCTGTTTTCGGGATATTGGTTACTTTTGCTGCAACGAGGAAGTTGAGGAAAACTATCGGATGAACGCCAATATTCGGAATGACGGTTTCACCAGACTGGGCAACGGGACTAAAGGGCCTACCTTTGGGATTAACGGTCACCCGCTACGACCGTTGTCCAAGGCCTCAACTTTCTCAGAGCGCATAAGGAGGATCCGGCATCTCGTCAAGAAAGAATTCATTCATATAGTCAGGAACAGACAGAATTTTAAACTTCTGCTGATAGCGCCTCTGATGCAACTCGTTTTGTTCGGCTATGCGTGTCGCCTGGATGTACAGGATGTGACAACGGTAATAGTTGATCTGGACAAGAGCACGTTGAGTCGCCAGGTAACAGACGCATTCTCCAGATCAGGGTATTTCATCATTCTTGATCATCTGCAATCTTATGATGACGTTGATGTATTTATGAAGAAGGGCCTCGCCTCAATGGCCATTCTCATACCTCCGGATTTTGAGCAAAAGATCCAGGGAAAGAGTACTGCTGATCTGGGGCTTCTCATCGACGGGGTGGACACAATCACCGCGGGCACGGTTTCCGGATACGCACAGTCCATATTAAAGCGTTTTGCGCGTGATATAACAGATTCCAGCATGAACAAGACGCAGGGGTTGCTTTACGATTCTGCCAACCCTCGACTCATTGTTCCAGAAGTTGTCGACACAAGTCGTGCCTGGTTCAACCCTAATCTTACCTCGAAAAACTTTTTCATTCCCGGTGTGGTCGTACTCATCTTGCTTTCTATGTCAATCATAGTCACGTCCGCTGTTATAGTTCGGGAGAAGGAAACCGGCACAATAGAACAGTTGATGGTTGCTCCTATCAGCCGGCTGGAATTGATACTCGGTAAGACCATCCCCTGTTTCACCATTGTGATAGTTACTCTGGCGTTAATTGTTCCCCTTGCTTTTCTCATATTCGACATACCTTTTCGGGGATCCATATCATTTTTTCTCGCCACTGCCCTACTATTTCTCTTAACTTCGTCCGGGATAGGAATGACTATTTCGGCTTTCTGCACAACTCAGCAGCAGGCTATACTGACTTCTTTCATGTTCTTACAGCCGTCGGTCTTACTTTCCGGGTATGCTTTTCCCATAGAGAATATGCCTATTGTGGTCCAGTACATCACTTATTTGAATCCGTTACGATATTTCATAACAATCGTGAGGGGAGTTTTCCTCAAAGGGGTCGGGTTGGACGTCTTGTGGACTCAAGTAGCACCCATCCTTCTTATGGGAATCTTCTACATCGGCCTTGCATCCATCCTTTTTAAACGGAGAGTTGACTGACTCAAAATCGAGGTTCACTCAAATTCCCAGGTAGGCTTCTTTGATGTGATCGTTATTAAGGAATTCCTGTCCAGTACCGGAAAGAGTTATTCGACCATTTTCAAGCACATAAGCTCGGTCGCACATGCTCAGCGTGTGTTTGACGTTTTGCTCTACAAGCAGGACGGTCACCCCTCCCTTGTTGACCATTTGCACGATTCGAAAGACCTCCATTACCAGGATGGGGGCCAAACCCAACGACGGCTCATCGAACATCAGGAGTTTCGGCAAAGACATAAGACCTCTGCCGACCGCAAGCATCTGTTGCTCACCCCCGGAAAGAGTTCCCGCCGCCTGTTTACGCCTTTCGCGGAGCCTGGGAAAGAGGTCGTAGATCCACGCCATGGTCTCGTTTCGTTTTAATTTGGCTTCCGCTGAAAGAGAACCCACGATCAAATTCTCTTCGACGGTCATTTCCGGAAAAAGCCGTCGGCCCTCTGGTACATGAGCCAAGCCATAATCAATGATTTTGTGAGAAGGTACCTCGTCGAGACGAGTGCCCTGGAACACAACCTTGCCGTTTGCAGGCTTCAGTAGAGATGAAATCGTCTTAAGAGTAGTAGATTTGCCTGCACCGTTGGCCCCTAAAAGTACGACGATTTCTCCCGCTTGGACCTCAAAGGAAACATCCCAGAGAATCTGCAGGTCCCCGTAAAAAACGTCTATATGCTCAACTTTGAGCACTGTAGTCTTCCCCCAGGTAAGCAGTGATTACTTCGTGATTGCCGGCGACTTCGGTCGGCGATCCTTCGGCAACGACCATGCCGTAATTAATGGCCAGGATCCTATTGGAAATCGTCATGATCACTTTCATGATGTGTTCCACGATAATTATAGTAATGCCTGAATCGCGTATTTTTTTAATCAGAGCGATCGCTTCGTCCAATTCTGAGGGGTTCAGGCCGGCAGCAGTCTCATCCAGAAGGAGCAATTTTGGTTTCGTTGCGAGCGCCCGGGTAATCTCCAGCCTTTTTCGTGAGGCTATTGGCAAGCTTTTGGCCAACTTGTCCTTGTATTTAGTCAATTCGCAAAACTCTATGGTCTTCTCAGCCAAATCCACAGCCTCGCTTTTATTTCGGGTGTGCAGGAATGCCGAAGCAATAACGTTATCCAGAACTGTCATGCGTTTAAGAGGCTTGACCACCTGAAATGTCCTGCCCACTCCTCTCTTACAAATCTGGTGGGTCATGAGCCCGGAGATCTTCTTTCCTTCAAAATAGATTTCTCCTTTGGTGAGCGGGAAGTAGGCGTTGATACAATTGAAAATTGTTGTCTTTCCAGATCCGTTGGGTCCTATCAAGCCATAAATCTCCCCCTGCTCGACCTGGAAGCTCACATCATTGACCGCTGCCAGCCCGCCGAAGAATTTAGTTATTCCCTTCACTTCAAAATAGGCCATATCATGCCTCAAGCAGCTTTCCGTCGCCAAAAGATGAGTGCTCTTCTTATACTGGACCAGTCTCCCACGATTCCGTTGGGGAGATAAAGAATGACGGCAACAACAAGTATGCCAAAGCTCAAAACATGGACTTCGCTAACGTATCTGGCGAGGGTCGTCATAAAGGGCCAGCCGGTAGTTTTCCCGAGAGCCGGCAGCAGCCCGAATCCTCCGGTCCGAAACACCTCCTGGACTGCGACCATTATAAAAGCCCCTATTGCTGGACCGTACACCGTGCTGACGCCGCCAACTATCCCTACCAGTATCGCCATGATGGAAATATCATGTAGAGAAAACACAACTTTTGGATCTATGAAACCCATATAGTTCGTGTATAACCCCCCTGCAAGCCCTATTAATAATGCGGACAAGCAAAGAGATACCATCTTGAAATATCGGGTGTCTATTCCCAAACTCTCTGCGGCGTCTTGGTCTTCACGTATGGAAACGAAATAATAGCCCCACCTGGATTTCATCACTACGTCCACTAACACAATGGAGAGAACCGCCAAACCGAGGGCTATGTAATAATAGGGAATTTTTGACACAAAAGACTGCATGACCAGAATACCAACCATCCCCTCGGTCAAGGACTCCCAGACCGTAGCTATGTTGCGCAAGATCTCGTTCAGGGCAAGGGTTGCAAGGGCAAAATACGGACCTCTCAACCGAAAACATATCCAACCGAACGGGAAGGCCAGGAGTACGGCAGCAACGCCCCCGAGGGGCAAGCCCCACCAGGCAGATATATCAAGCTTATGCAACAGTAAAGCAGCCGTATAGGCTCCGATCCCGAAGAATGAAGCGGCCCCGAAAAGAACTTGACCGGTATAGCCGGAAATGAGATTCCACCCGGATCCTATGGCCACCCACATCAATACCAGTATCATGAGGTGCTGATAGTAGGCATCTTTCAGCACCCAAGGGAAGACCAGCAATACAGCCAGGAGTAAAAGTCTACCGAATGATCTCTTCATTAAACCTTATACCTTGGTCAAGCTTTTCAATCCGCCGGGCAGGAATAGCAGGACCAGAACAAAAATCACCAGACCGACCATGTCCTCAAATTCCATGCCCATGTAGGTGGAGCTAAATGCCTCCGCCAGCCCTAGAGTCAGTCCTCCGAAAATGGCCCCGACAGTTGATCCAAGACCTCCTAATATAGTTATGACGAAAGCTCTGCGTGTGAAAGGTCCTCCGATATCAGGGAAGAGGTAATAAATCGGTAATAGTAGGGTCCCCGCTGCCGCAACAAGAGCTGAACCAATACCCATGGTAGCAACCTTAATACGTTCCGCGTTGATTCCCATAAGCTGCGCAGCTTCTCCATCTTGGGACACAGCCCTGATTGAACGCCCAAGGTCGGTCTTGATCAGAAACCAAAAAAGGATCCCCGTGAGAGTACACGCAAAAATAAAAGCAATTGTAAGAGCTACTGAGAAGGATATGCCGCCAACGAAAATCGCTGCCGATGAATACGAGGTTTTTACTGAGAGATAGTTGGACGAGAAAATGAACCTGGCTATTTCAGTGAGAACCATTCCTATTCCCACGGTCATAAGCACCTGGTTCTCCGGAAGTATGCTCTCTACTTTCATGAGCGGGTTGAGAAGGAATTTTTGAATCAGGACTCCCAACAGGAAAAGAGACGGCATACTTATTAGCAAGGTGATGTATGGATCAATCCCCAAATAATGGAAGAGCACAAAAGTGACATACATGGCAACCATCATCAATTGCCCATGAGCAAGGTTGATGATTCCCATCACCCCCATTATCAGGGTCATACCTAACCCTATGAGGGCGTACAGACCTCCCTTAAGGATACCCGCCACCAATGTCTGAAGAAAGACTTCCATATCTTAACCGGAAATTCCTCAGTTACGAGGGGCAATACTTAAAAAGTCTTAATGATTTAGAGCAACGGACCTCGGAATTCCGCGGGTAACTGAATGGATACCTTAACCGGTACGTTCCTTAATTATTGAGAGATTTATCTCTGGGACCATTCCGGAACAGGGAACACGTAAGGCTTGGTTGCAACATTTTTGGGCCAGACGGTCTCCAAAACCCCCTTCTGCCATTGAACCAGATAAGTCGGGAGAGAGTTCTGCTGTTTCTTTTTTTCGTAAGATACGAATTTTACTGGACCAAAAGCGGTCATCATATCGGTCTCTGTCAAGGCCTCACGGACTCCCGCGGGAGTAAGCTCTTTGGCACGCTTCAGCGCCTCTGCAACCACATAGATAGATGAATACGCCTGGGCACCATGATACTCGGTGGGGGTGTTGAATCTTTTAAGATAATTGTCGAAGTACTCTTTTGCCCCCGTATAAGGCAGCGTCGGGCTCCAAAGATCTGCTGAGAAAACATATTCTGCCGCATCACCAGCATTACTGGCAAACTCAGGGAGAGTAAAACCTGCCCCACCGCCTACAAAAAGTTTCGGGTTGAAATTCAATTCTTTGGATTGCCGCATCAGGAGCGCCGCGTCCATGACGTAGGATATCATGTAGACGAAATCGGGTTTAGCCGACTTGACTTTGATGAGCAACGGTTTGAAGTCTACGGCTCCCGCTTCGTAACCCTCCTTCATTAAGACTTTAATGCCCGCGCTGTCACACTGCTGGGCGAATTCCTTTGAGCCTGATTGGCCGAATAAGGTGTTTTCGTATAGAATTGCAACGGTTTTCGGTTTAACCACTTCAGCCAAAAATGAGTTAAGGGCCTTGGGATACTCGCTGACCGGTGGGCCAATCCTAAATACGTAATCCCAACCCTGCTCAGTGATTTTGTCCGCGGAGCCTGTCGTGACTAGAAAAGGAATTTTTCTTTGCTGGGCTACCGCACACACCGCGTAAGTAACCGATGATGAGTAGCCTCCAGTAACCACTATGACCCTGTCCTGGGAAATCAGCTTCTCGATCGCGGACCGGCCCACATCGGGTTTACCCGTATCGTCTTCCATCATGAGGTCAATAGATCTCCCGTTGATTCCTCCACTTTTGTTGATTTCCTCGACACCCATAACAAAAGAGTTCTTCTCGATTTCACCAAATTTGGCCTGCTCCCCTGTTAACGGAAGCACAACCCCCACTTTGATAGGGGCCTCTGCAGCCAAAACTGGGCCCAAGCTCACCAAGGCTACTGCTAGGGCTGCCATCAGGCAAGAAACGATTCTGTTCATTTGGGGCTCCTTAGATTTTAGGAATGGTGAGATGAGACGCTATTACTAGGTTAGACGAAAGCAGAAAAGCTACATTGTGTCAAGAGAAAACAAATTCGTGAATATAGGTTGACTATGAGGCTTGCTTCCCAATAATCTAAGCGGTTTCTTCCAGTTGCGGGCGGGAAGAAGCGGTGTGTCGTCCACACAAGCCAAGTGACATGATGGGAATGAGCCGAACATGAACAACGACGTCACCACCCTTAGCGGGCTCGAATCCCACCTCTGGGAAGCAGCCAACATCCTGCGTGGGCCGGTAGATGCGGCTGACTTCAAGAGCTATGTGTTTCCGTTGCTGTTCTTCAAACGCCTCTCCGACGTTCATGACGAGGAATATCAGGCCGCTCTGGCTGAGTCGGGTGGGGATGAGGAATACGCTTGGTTTCCGCAGAACTATCAGTTCCAAGTACCGGAGAGTTGCCACTGGAGCGACGTACGTGCCGTTACCTTCAACGTCGGACAGGCCCTTCAGAAGGCTATGCGGTCCATCGAGAAGGCGAATCCGGAAACGCTCTACGGAATTTTCGGTGATGCCCAGTGGACCAACAAGGAGCGACTCTACGACTCACTGCTACGCGATCTTATCGAACACTTCTCGCTCATCGACCTAGGCAACCGGGAAACCCAGGCCGATATCCTCGGCCAGTCCTACGAGTACCTCATCAAGAAGTTCGCCGACGCCACCAACAAGAAGGCAGGCGAGTTCTATACCCCGCGTTCCGTCGTGCGGCTCATGGTGAACATCCTCGACCCCCATGAGGGCGAGTCCATCTACGACCCCGCCTGCGGGACGGGCGGCATGCTTCTGGAAGCTATTCATCATGTGAAGGAGAATCACGGCGACGACCGCACGCTCTGGGGAAAGCTCTTCGGACAGGAGAAAAACCTCACTACCAGCGCCATTGCCCGTATGAACTTGTTCCTGCACGGCGCTGCGGATTTTCAAATCGTGCGCGGGGACACCCTGCGTCAGCCCGCCTTCTTCTCTGGAGACAACCTCGCCACCTTCGACTGCGTCATCGCCAATCCTCCGTTCTCGCTGGAGAAATGGGGTGAAGAAGTCTGGGCCGGCGATCCCCATGGACGAAACTTCGCCGGGATGCCGCCGGGCAAGAGTGGCGACTATGCGTGGGTGCAGCATATGATCCGGTCTATGGCGCCGAAGTCCGGCCGCATGGCCGTGGTACTGCCCCACGGTGCACTCTTCCGAATGGGCGCCGAAGGTAAAATCCGTCAGAAGATTCTCGGCATGGATCTGCTCGAAGCCATCATCGGGCTGGGGCCCAACCTTTTTTACGGTACGGGCCTGGCTGCCTGCATCCTTGTATTTCGTCAGCGCAAGGCCAAAGACCGGAAGAACAAGGTGCTCATCCTCGACGCTTCGAAGGTATTCAAAACCTGCCGCGCCCATAATGAACTGCTGCCTGAGCACGTGGAGCGTATCCACGGCTGGTACCGTGATTTCAAGGACGTAGAGGGCGTCGCCCGCGTGGTCACGTTGGAAGAGATCGCGGCAAATGACCACAACCTGAACATTCCGCGTTACGTTGACCGGAAAGTCGAGCAGGAGACCCCAACCGTGGAAGAGGCTTTGAAGCGACTGAGGGCAAGCACCGAAACCGCCTTTGCCGCGGAAGACCGGCTGGTCGCCATCCTCAAGCGAGAGGGACTGCTTAAATGACCACTCGCATTACCCAGCAGCAACTCGAATCTTACCTCTGGGGCGCGGCGGTGCTCCTGCGCGGGACCATTGACGCCGGCGATTACAAACAGTTCATGTTCCCGCTGCTATTCTACAAGCGCCTGTGCGACGTATTCGACGAGGAGACACAGACTGCACTGGTCGAGTCCGGCGGCGATGCCGACTACGCCGCCTACCCCGAAAACCATCGCTTCCAGATTCCACTCGAGGCCCGCTGGAGCAAGGTTCGGCAGGTCGCCAAAGACGTCGGCCGCTCGCTTCAGAACGCCTTGCGCACCATAGAAACCATCAATCCCGACAAGCTCTACGGAATCTTCGGTGACGCCCAGTGGACCAACAAAGACCGTCTCTCCGACGCCATGCTGCGTGACCTGATCGAGCATTTCAGCACGCTGGAACTGACGATCGCCAACCTGCCCGAGGATGAGCTTGGCCAGGGCTACGAATACCTGATCAGGAAGTTCGCCGACGACTCCGGACACACCGCTGCTGAGTTCTACACCAACCGAACGGTCGTCCATTTGATGACAGAAATGCTCAAGCCGCAACCTGGAGAGACCATTTACGACCCCACCTGCGGTTCTGGCGGTATGTTGCTCTCCTGCATTGCGTACCTGCGTCGGCAGGGTAAAGAATGGCGCAATGTCCGACTCTACGGGCAGGAGCGCAACCTGATGACATCCTCCATCGCCCGAATGAACTGCTTCCTGCACGGCATCGAGGAATTCCGTATCGAACGCGGGGACACCCTGAGCGAGCCAAAACTGGTGCAGGGCGACAGGCTCATGCGCTTCGACGTGGTACTGGCCAATCCTCCCTATTCCATCAAGCAGTGGGATCGCGAAGCCTTTGCCTCCGACCCCTGGGGCAGAAACATCTATGGAACTCCTCCGCAGGGACGAGCCGACTACGTTTTCTGGCAGCACATCATCCAGAGCCTCGCTCCCAAGACCGGGCGTTGCGCCATTCTCTTTCCTCACGGGGTCCTCTTCCGCCAGGAGGAAGCGGAGATGCGGCGCAAGCTCATTGAGGCCGACGTGATCGAATGCGTCCTCGGCCTGGGCCCGAATCTCTTTTACAACTCACCGATGGAGGCGTGTGTCGTCATCTGCCGCACAGTCAAGCCCAAAGCCCGCCGTAGCAAAATCCTCTTCATCAACGCCGTCAACGAGGTCAGTCGCGAACGCGCCCAAAGCTTTCTCGCCGATGACCACATCACTCGTATCGTCAGGGCCTACGAACAGTTCAAGGACGAACCGGGCTTCACGCGGGTCGCTGGGCTGGAAGAAATCCGCTCCAAAGACGACAACCTGAGTCTCCCGCTCTACGTCAGACCTAAAAACGGCAAGAACGCAAGAAATGGACAAGCCGGGAACTCCGGCGATCTTGCACATGCCATTGAGGCTTGGCTGGAAAGCTCCAGTCAACTACGCGTGTCGATGGAGCGTCTTTTCGAGATGCTGGAAACACAAAATGATTAACCTAGTGGGTGTATAATAATCTTGACTAAGCAGGCCGATGGACATATCCTTTAAGAATAAGAAGCTTGCGAAATCTTTCAACGAGGGAGCGCAGTTCGAAAAAATTCACGGGCCTTTGCGGGCAAAGAAAATCCGGATTCGCATGACAGAGTTGAGAGCCGCCAAAAGCCTGAAGGACTTCTGGCCTCCGAAGAGTCCGCCGGGGCGGTGTCACGAACTGACCGAGGGTCAACGGTCCGGGCAACTGTCCGTGGACTTGGACCATCCCTATCGCCTGGTTTTCATCTCCGACCATGATCCGGTCCCAATTCTCGAGGACGGCGGGCTGGATTGGTCCCAGGTGACCGCTATCAAAATCCTGGGGGTCAAGGATACTCATGGCTGATACGATGCAAAATCAATATGTTCCCGATTACCTGGTTACACCGGGAGAGGTGCTGGAGGAATACCTTGAGACCTGCGGCATGACCCAGGCTGAATTGTCTATCAGGACCGGGTTGGCCAAAAAGACCATCAACGAGATCATTAAGGGGAAATCGCCGATCACCCCGGAAACAGCGCTGAAGTTGGAACGTTCTCTTGGCCGTCCAGCTCACTTCTGGAACAACCTGGAAAGGCAGTTCCAAGAGGACCGCACGCGCCTTGCTGAAAAGGATCGCCTGCAATCCTGCCTGGATTGGCTGAAGAAGGTACCGGTAAAGGCTATGACCAGGCTGGGGTGGATTCCCAAAAAACCGGATAAGGTTTCCCAGCTCGAAGAAGTCTTGCGTTTCTTCGGCGTTGCCTCCCCCGAGCAATGGGTAACCGTCTGGCGGGAGTACCAGATCGCGTATCGCCAGACGCACCGGTTCGAGACTTGCGTCGAATCCGTTTCCGCCTGGCTTCGGAAGGGCGAGATCGAAGCCCGGCAGATACCGTGCGCGGCGTTCGACAAGAAACGTTTCCAAGAGGCTCTTGAGGACATTCGAGGGCTTACAAGGGAAACGCCTCGGGTTTTCCGTCCCCGATTGTTGGAATTGTGCGCCTCGACCGGAGTGGCCGTGGTCTTCGTGCCCGAGCTTCCCAGGTCGGGTGTTTATGGCGCTACGCGGTGGCTGGGCGAGAAGGCTGTCATCCAGTTGAGCCTGCGTTACAAGAGCAACGACCATCTGTGGTTTACGTTCTTCCATGAAGCGGGCCACATCATCAGGCATGGTCGCAAAGAAATTTTTGTCGAAGGCAACGGCCTGGATGGAGGGAAAGAGGAAGAAGCCAATGCCTTTGCACGCGACAAACTGATTCCTCCGGCCGCGTTGCGTCGTTTTCTTGCCAAATGGAATCGATCAAATGCCCAAATTGAATCATTTGCTCGCAAGATCGGCATTGCGCCGGGAATCGTGGTGGGACGGTTGCAGCATGACGGTGCATTGCTGAAATCTCATGCAAACGGGCTCAAGGTGTTCTACCGTTGGGCGAATGAGGGGTCGGAGTGAGCGCACCAATTCTCAACCCCGACTGGGCCATGCTACCGCTCTTCGACCGCTCCCAATGGAAGCTGGTGCGATTCGGTGACGTGGTGGAGATGCTCAAGGAACAGGTCGATCCGGCATCAGGCAATGTCGAGCGGTATGTAGCGGGCGAGCACATGGAGACAGAGAACGTCCACATCCGCAAGTGGGGCACTGTGGGCGACGGCTATCTTGGCCCAGCCTTTATACGTCGCTTCCGTAAGGGGCAAGTGCTCTACGGCTCGCGCCGTACCTATCTCAAAAAAGTGGCAATGGCGGAGTTCGATGGCGTAACAGCGAACACGACATTCGTGCTCCAAGCAGACGAGGGGAAGCTCCTGCAAGCATTGCTGCCTTGGCTCATGTTATCTGAGCGGTTCACGGAGCACTCGATTCGCGAATCTAAGGGTTCTACGAATCCTTACATCAACTTCCCGGACATAGCGAAGTTCGAGTTCGCCCTCCCGCCGCTCGACCAACAGCGCCGGATCGCGGAAATTCTCTGGGCGGTGGATGAAGCCCAGATCCGAGCATCTGAACTGGCAAGCTGTTGCACTGAGCTAGCAAAGGTAACCGTTGCATCAGCCCTGCAATTGGGAGTTGGGATGGTGCACCTGGGGGACCTCATTACCGAGGGACCTCAGAACGGTCTCTACCGGCCAGCAGACGTCTACGGCGACGGTTGTGCGATCCTACGGATCGATTCCTTTTACGATGGTCGCATCTCAACGACAGGGAATCTGAAACACGTCAGAATTGACCCTGACGATGTCTCTCGATATGGTCTGAGGCTTGACGACCTATTGATCAATCGCGTGAACAGCATCGAATTTGTTGGGAAGTGTGCGCTCGTCGAGAAATTGGACGAGCCCACGGTTTTCGAGTCGAACATTATGCGGTTCGGCGTGGATCGATCACGCATCGATCCCAAGTTTCTGGTCCGCTGGATGTGTCTCGACCATTTTCGGAATCACATCGTCGCAAGAGCCAAACACGCCATCAATCAGGCTAGCGTCAACCAATCCGACATACGGTCTGCTTCAATTCCGCTACCAACTATCTCAACGCAGATGGCGATAATGTCGCGAGTTCTGCATTTTGAGAACGCCGCTTCGGCATCGGTAACTAGCGCGTCTGATTTGAATGGTCTATCGACGGCTTTTGTGAACGCTCTTTGGGATCACAGTGACCTTTATCGAATCTAACATTGTTGAGCAGATGATTCCAAGACCGTGACATCGAAGAATGAAAGGGTTCCGACTTGATGGAAAAGAGGCTTGCACCCACCTTTATTGAGCTGACCTGCGATGCCCTGCTGAAAGCATTCTGGTATAAGCCGACTCTCCGTCTATTTCTCCTGCAACACGGCATAAATGAGTCAGCCTTAGCGCAGTGGCATGCCGACCAGAGCAAACGCGACTACATAGCTTGGCTGTGGCCGCGACTAGTGAAAACTGATCCTGGCCACGCCGCTATACTGAAGATGGCCCGATCTCTCGCGGAGATGCAGCACTTCCCGGATCTGGAGCGGAAAGAAGATACCAAGATCCGGATTCCGGAAGCAGAGCAGGCAGTCTCTCGGCTCAGGGAGCAGGTTGAGAGAATTAGTGAAACGATTCGAGAGACGGAGGATGCAAAGCAAAGGCGCAAGGCTGCTCAAGAAGAAATGTCCAGACACCTGGCTGCTCAACAATCGGTTGAAAAGCTCCAGAATCAACTTGAAGCGTTGATGTCTCAATTGGGGACCCAGGAAGGTGGATACGCTTTTGAAAGGTGGTTCTACGATCTGGCGGTGTTCTACGAACTGGATGCTCGGCCAGGTTATCAAGCGGATGGGCGACAAATAGACGGTGCGATCACAATAGAAGGCACCACATTCCTTCTTGAAACCAAGTTTACCAAGGAACCTGTCGGTTCTCCGGATGTTGACATATTCATGTCCAAGATCGAATCAAAGGCGGACAACACGATGGGGCTGTTCGTTTCCATCTCGGGTTTCAACCAAGGTGCCATCCGAGGTGCATCGAAACAGAGGACTCCGATGCTTTTGCTCGACCACAGCCACATCTTTAGCCTCATCCTGCGGGGAGTGATGACTCTGCCACAGGTCATTTCCCGAATCAAGCGACATGCATCACAGACCGGTTCTGCCCATCTCCCGGCAGCGGAGTTTTAGCATGAAGCCCTTCACCGAATCCAACACCGTCGAGCAGATGATCCTCGATGCCTTCGCCAAGTGTAGCGGCGAGTTGCTCCCGGCCCGCTGGGATTACGTGCCCGCCACCGAACTCCCGCGTCAGCCCGGCGACGTGACGGTCGAGCCATGGGTGCGCGAGGCACTCGTAAACCTCAACCGCGAAATCGCAGACCAGCCCGACCGCGCCGACGAGGTCATTTACAATCTACGCGCCTGCATCCTCTCTGTACAGGCAGACGGCCTGGTGAGGGCCAACGAGAATTTCATGGCCTGGCTCCGCGGCGAAAAGACCATGCCTTTCGGCCCCAACGGCGAACATGTGCCCGTACGTCTGGTGGACTTCCAAGCCCTTGACAACAACCGGCTCACCGTGACCAACCAGTGGACGTATCAGACCGGGGCGGTGGAGAAACGCTTCGACGTCTTGTTCGTCGTCAACGGTCTGCCGCTGGTCATCGGCGAGGCCAAGACACCGACCCGCAGCGCTGTGACCTGGTTTGACGGCGCTTTTCACATCAACCAGATTTACGAGAAGGAAGTGCCGGCCATGTTCGTGCCGAACGTCTTCTCTTTCGCTACCGACGGGAAACTGTACCGCTACGGATCGATCCGCATGCCCATCGAGATGTGGGGGCCTTGGCGGACCGACGACAACGAGGAAGAAGAAGGACGGTTAGAGCATGTCAAAGCCACGGTAAAAAGCATGCTGCGGCCGGAGGTTGTGCTGGACATTGCGCTGAACTTCACCCTCTTCGCCACCGACAAAAAGCACCGCCGCATCAAAATCATTTGCCGCTACCAACAATACGAGACCACCAACCAGATTGTTGCCCGCGTCGTGAAAGGCTACCCCAAGAAGGGGTTGATCTGGCATTTTCAGGGCAGCGGCAAATCTCTCCTGATGGTCTTTGCCGCGCAGAAGCTCCGGCTTCACCCCGAACTCCGCAACCCCACGGTGATGATCGTGGTGGACCGCATTAACCTCGACACCCAGATCACCGCCACCTTCAACGCTACGGATGTGCCGAACATGGTCGGCTGCGCCACCCGGCAGGAGTTGCAGACGCTCCTCACCCAGGACGTGCGCAAGGTGCTCATCACGACCATTCATAAATTCGCCGAGGCGGAAGGTAGACTCAATGAACGCTCGAACATCATTGTGATGGTGGACGAGGCACACCGTACGCAGGAAGGCGACCTGGGCCGCAAAATGCGCGAGGCGCTTCCGAATGCGTTCCTGTTCGGCTTCACCGGGACCCCCATCAATCGCGCTGATCGCAACACCTTCTGGGCCTTTGGCGCGGACGAGGACGAGCAAGGCTATATGAGCCGCTACTCGTTCCAGGACTCCATCCGGGACAAGGCCACGCTGCCCCTGCATTTCGAGGCGCCGCAGGTCAAGCTCAAGATTGACAAGGCCGTGATTGACGAAGCTTACAAGCAGATCACCGGTAACTTGAGCGAGCAGGATCGCGACGACCTGGCCAAGCGTGCCGCCAAAATGGCAGTGCTGGTCAAAAACCCGGAGCGCATCAGGGCCCTGGTTCAGCACATCGTCACACACTTCCAGCAGAAGGTGGAGCCCAACGGGTTCAAGGCGCAGGTTGTGGTCTTTGACCGCGAATGCTGCGTGCTCTACAAGGCTGTCATGGATGAGCTGATCGACCCCGAGGCCAGCGCCATCGTCATGACAGCGGCCCCGGGAGACCCGCCCAGGTGGATGCAGCACGTCCGGGACAAAGACGCCGAGGAAAAGCTACTCGACCGCTTCCGTGATCCGGCAGACCATCTTCGGTTCGTGATCGTCACCAGCAAACTGCTGACCGGTTTCGATGCCCCCATCTTGCAGGTAATGTATCTCGACAAACCGATGAAGGACCACAACCTCTTGCAAGCTATCTGCCGGACGAACCGTACCTTCGGTCAGACGAAGACACACGGCCTGATCGTGGACTACATCGGCATTTTCGACGATGTTGCCCGCGCTCTCGATTTTGACGAGAAAGCCGTGCAGGAGGTCGTTTCCAACATCGACGAGTTGCGCAGAGCCTTGCCCATGCAAGCACAAAAGTGCCTGGCGTTCTTCCCCGGCTTGGACCGGACTATAGGCGGTTACGAGGGGCTTGCGGCCGCTCAGCAATGCCTGCCCAACAACGAGATGAGGGACAGGTTCGCCGCCGAATACATAGTCCTCGGCACGATTTGGGAGGCGCTCTCACCCGACCCGGTGCTCAGCCCTTACGAGAAGGACTACCGATGGCTGACGCAGGTCTATGAGTCGGTAAAGCCGCCGAGCGGCAACGGCAAACTACTCTGGCACGCCCTGGGTGCCAAGACAGTGGATCTTATCAACCAGAATGTGCATGTCGAGTCTGTGCGCGATGACGTCGAGACGCTTGTCATGGATGCGCAGGTGCTGGAGGAAATTCTCAAGGACGTTGAGCCCGGCAAGAGAGCGCGGGAAATCGAGATCAAGCTGGTCGCCCGACTGCGCAAGCACGCCGGCAACTCCAAGTTCATCGCACTCGGCGAGCGTCTGGAGAAAGTCAAGGAGCGACACGAGCAAGGCTTCCTCACAAGTCTGGAATTTCTGAAGGCCATACTCGAAATTGCCAAAGAAGTCGTTGAAGCAGAGAAGGAGACCGACCCCGCGGAAGATCGCGACCGGGCCAAGGAGGCGCTTACTGAACTCTTTTCCGAAGCCAAGAACCAGAATACCCACATCATCGTTGAGCGTATCGTCACAGACATCGACGAGATCGTGAAGAAGGTCCGGTTCCCCGACTGGCAGCATACGAGCCAGGGTGAACGCTTGGTTCAGAAAGAGCTACGCAAGACCCTGCTCAAGTATAGGCTGCACAGCGACCAGGACCTTTTCGATCGGGCCTATGCGTACATCCGCCAGTATTATTAGACAGGGAGCGAAGAATGCAGGAACACGCCACCGACCAGGAGCGAATAGTTACGCATGGCAATCGCTCGCAGGAGATGGCAGGTGCCGATGACACGGAACACGGGAGACGTTGGGGTACCATTGCCATCACCGAAAGGAAACAAAGTAAGGAAGAGTGGCGTAATAGCTTCTCCGCGGCGCAACGGCTATTGAACAAGTCGTCTACCTGAGGTATTGATTAGATGCTGACGATAATGAAAGGAAGTTCAGATGAAAAAACGACGGTTCTTGCTCGTGCTCCTCACGGCGCTCTTACTTCCAGCCAGTGTCTTAGCCCAGCCTCAGGAACTGGAGAATCGTCTTACCGACTGTGCACGTGCCCTCACCGAAATGATGGAAGCTCCAGATGGAAGGCTCCCTGCTGATCTACTCAAACGCAGCCATGCCATCATCGTTTTCCCGTCAGTAATTAAAGCAGGCCTAGGCGTTGGAGGTCATTACGGGAAAGGAGTGGTTTTAAGGCGCAATTCTTCCAGCAGCAGATGGGGACCACCGGCGTTCTTGACTCTGATCGGCGGTAGCTTCGGCTGGCAGATCGGGGTACAGTCTACGAACTTGATCTTGCTCGTTATGAGTGATGTCAGTCTCAAGAGTCTTTTTCGGGATAAATTCACTATCGGCGCGGACGCTTCAGTTGCTGCCGGCCCTGTAGGAAGAGACGCCTCAGCAGGAACTGACATCGGTTTCTCGGCGGCCCTATTGTCATATTCCAGGGCAAAGGGTATATATGCCGGCATTTCTGTCAAAGGTAGCGTGATAGAGGCGGATTGGGAAGCCAACGAAGCTTACTACGGGTCTGACCTGTCTATCATAGACATTTTTTTTCGGGACAGCGGGAAAATTTCTCCCGCTGGTGAGAAGCTGATACAGGTGTTGAACAAATTCGCTTCTTAAGGCCCGACTCTGATTAGTCATGATCGTTCAGTCTGATGAATTGCACTTCAGTGGATACTTTCCAGGAGTGATCGGGAAGATCACGGAACTACATGCTGTTTATTATTACGATAACTGGGGATTCGACGCAAGTTTTGAAACTCAGGTTGCCGAACAACTCGCAGACTTTTTCAAGGAATTTCATAACGGCCGCGATCAGTTCGTGGCCATTCACTTTAACGGGAGTTTTGCGGGGTCAGTAGCGATTGATGGTCGCCGAGCCAAGACAGAGGGAGCCAGATTGCGCTGGTTTATCGTCAGACCCGACTTACAGGGTAGAGGCATCGGAAGGGCCCTTTTAAAGAGAGCTATCAAGTTTTGCAGAGACGTCGGCCACGACAAAGTTTTTTTATGGACATTTAAAGGACTGGATTTGGCTCGCCGCATGTACGAACTTGAAGGATTCCGCTTGACCGAGGAACACCTTGTGGAACAATGGGGAGCAACGCTTCTCGAACAGAAGTTCGTTTACTCTCTTTTCCTTACAAGCGGCCAATCCATCTAATATTTATCCAGCCTGGACAGTTGTTCATCCGTTGAGCTTGTATCGTCCCTCACGACTTCTCACTCTGTATCGGCTTTAGGAACAGCGACAGGCAAGCGCCCAGCAATGAAACACCTGATGCCAAGAGAAATGGGCCCGCGAATGAACGAGTAATGTCTGCCAGATATCCGCCTACCGCTGGTCCGAGCGCCTGACCTATTCCAAAAAAGAGCGTGATAAAACCAAGGCCGGCTGGAGCCAGTCTGGGGCCTACATAATCTCCGGCAGTAGCAGCCATAATAGTGGGAATGCTCCACGCAGTCATGCCGAATACAATGGCCGAAAGGGAAAACCCAAACTTTACTTGCCACAAGGCCAATATGGCGTACGAGGTTGCCAGCACCAGGTAGGCGATGGCCGCGCCCTTCGCACGACCTAGTTTGTCGGACAGCCCCCCCCAGATCACTCCGCAAAAGATGCTTAATCCACCCACTAGCGCCCAGAGGCGTCCAACCTCTCCCGAACTCAGCCCCATCTCCTTTACCAGATACGCAGCAAAAAAAGTCATGTAAATAATGTACGAGAAACCGTACATCATGTAGACCGTGCCGAGATACCAAACAGCGCCCATCTTGTAGATTTTTCCCCATTGAAGAGGAGCGGCGGCAGTCTTAGGAGAAACAGTTTTTTCCGCAGAGTCCTTAGCACCGACCTGATTCAATCCCATATCTTCAGGACGATTTCGGATGGCAAGCGCGGCTACGCCGGCGATGATCAAGACGCACCCGCCCAGGCAATACCAGGTAAATCGCCATCCATCAGACCCGTATGCGTCCAATATGGCAGGGACTATGAGACCGGCTATCATAGTGCCGCCGCCGATCCCGGCAGATACTATGCCGGTTGCAAAACCTCTACGTTCTACGGCAAACCAAGCCGAACCAAGCGCCATGGCAGGAACATAGGCCGCTCCGTTGCCCAACCCTGTCAATAAACGCATGGCAAAGGCAAATCCAAAACTTTCAGCCAAACCGGTAAGAGTAAGGGTTACGCCCATAAGTAATAAAGCCAAGGCTATCACTACACGGGTTCCAAATTTGGCCGCAAGAAATCCACCGATAATTGCCATGAAAAGATAACCGACAAAGTTGCCCGTTCCCAATAGTCCAAGTTGAGTGTAGTTGAAATGGAGTCCATCCTTCATGGCCGGTAGAATAAGGGTATAAGACATGCGGCCAAACCCGTGGGCTCCAATTGTTACCAAGAGCCCTGTGAAGATGACCACCCATCCGTAATGGAATCTTCTGTGTTCCATGTTCCACCTCGTAGATATTAGCCACGGACGTATCTGTTCGAACGATACTACCTTCGAGGATTATATACGGTTCATGGCAGAGGTATTAACAAAATCCATTGAACCGAAAAAAATATCTATTTGATTGCCCGATGCCTGGGCAGAACACAAGAGGGCTCTTTTCCCAAATCCCGCATTGAAAGTGTACTTTCTTGACACTGTCCATCGCACGTGCTACAAAAAAGCTCTTCAAGTGCATTATTAGTCTGACTGAATAAGCTTCGGCTACAGTTGTACGCTGGAGCAAAATCATCCAGCAGGTCTTTTTTGTTTTCCGGGTGTAAGCCATGGACATGAAAAGAGACTATTACGAGGACATTCAACTCTGCAGATCAAAAACCGTTCTTGTGGCAACGATCTTGCTCCTAGTCTCGCTTGTCATTCTTCCGTTTTTTCTGGGCGAGTATTCTCTCTACATAATCAACCTCATTGCGATAAACATCATCGTGGCAATCGGCCTGAACATCCTGATGGGGTATACGGGCCAGATCTCTCTGGGGCATGCAGGTTTCTTTGCCATAGGGGCATACACCTGCGTCCTGCTGATGGTAAAAGCCGGTGTGCCGTTCTTGCTGGCCCTGCCGGCTGCCGGATTCGTTTCAGCCCTTTTCGGCTTTCTTCTCGGCCTCCCGTCACTTCGCTTGGAAGGTCCTTACCTTGCCATAGCCACATTAGGCTTCGGAATGGCAGTCACTCAGGTGATTGGTCACTGGGACTATGCAGGTGGCCACATGGGCATTCAAGCTCCGAAGATGTCCCTCGGTCCCATTATGATTCAGACCGGCGCTCAGCAGTATGCGGTGATAATGACCTGTACAGTCATCCTCACAGTTGCGGCCGTCAATCTCATGAAAACGCGCGTGGGCAGAGCCTTTGTGGCCATCAGAGACAGCGAGATAGCCGCGGAGGCAATGGGAATCAATATAAGCTGGTTCAAGACCCTATCTTTTGCCGTCAGCGCTTTTTACACGGGAATAGCTGGAGCGCTTATGGCGTTTGCCCTTGAGCACGTCAGCACGGGCAGTTTTAATCTTATACTGTCGATCACCTTTTTAGCCATGGTTATAGTTGGGGGGCTGGGGTCTGTCATGGGCTCAATCCTTGGGGCAACATTACTCACTTATCTCCAACTCAAGCTTCAAGTCGTCCAGGAAGCTCCGATTGTCGGCCCCTTTTTATTGGAGCTTTCCAACAAATATTTCACCCCGGAAGGGTTGCCCAATATTCAAAGCATCGTATTCGGGGCTATCATGATAGCCATTGTGATATTCGAACCCCTGGGCATGCATGGCATTTATCTCCGGTTCAAGCGTTACTGGAAGATGTGGCCGTTCTGAGATCCTGAAAGGCGTCAGCGCTACTCGGTTCCGTTGCAGGTCGGTCTCAGTCTGTGCGTCCTTGGCAATTATTATTCGGAGGTCCGATGCAATTTTTCTTCGATCTGGTTATCGGTGGGTTTTCCATAGGAGCTTGTTATGCCCTGGTAGCACTGTCCATGGTGATTATATACAAGACTTCTGAGGTGCCAAATTTTGCCCAGGGAGAGATGGCCATGGTATCCACATTTGTGGCCTTCACTCTCATCTCAGGATATGGAATCGGATTTTGGGCTGCAGCAGGTATCACTCTCGTATTTGCCTTTTTACTTGGAATCGTATTGGAGATAGCCTTCCTGCGTCCAGCAAAAGATCCCAGCATACTTGGTTTGATCGTGATCACCCTGGGCGCAGAAATGATTTTGTACGGCATCGCAGGGTGGAAATGGGGTGCCAATCAGAATCCCTTTCCCGTGCCTTTTTCTGAATACGGAGGCATAAGTCCTGGCGGAATTATGATTACGGAGGCCAATATTTGGACTTTTGTCATGAGCCTCGTGGTGATGGGTCTCCTCTTCGTGTTTTTCCGATTCACCAAACTCGGTACTGCTATGAAAGCGGTCCAGCAGAATCCGTTTGCTGCCAAAGCAATGGGAATCCCTACCCGGCGAATTCTTTCCTTCACGTGGGGCCTTAGTTCAGTAACGGGAGCGGTTGCCGGTATGCTCATCGCCCCCATAGCCACCCTGGATCCTAACATGATGCTTGACCCTATGCTCAAAGGGTTCTCGGGAGCCGTGCTCGGAGGTATGACCAGCCTTCCCGGAGCTGCTCTGGGTGGTTATCTTCTCGGGCTGATCGAAAATTTTTTCGGGGGCTATGTATCGCTGGAATTCAAGTCCGTGGTCGCTTTTGCGGTCATAGTCCTCATTCTTTGCATCAAACCGTCAGGCCTTTTTGTTCGACATTTCGAGAGAAAAGTCTAGTGACAGCCCGGCTGTTCTCAATAAATTGTTCTGTTCCTGGGCCTCGTTGCAGCAGTGTGCGTCTCGCTTTAATATGCTTGAGTGCCTTCTTGGCCTTGGATCTCATGATCTATTGTTCCGAGGGAAAAACTGACGATAGAGATGATTTGATGGAAGCTGTCGCATCCTATTTCGAGGCCGAAAAATCTGGTGATACAGGCCGCATTTGGGAAATGCTCGCTCCCTCCTCGATGTTCAAGACGGCTTACTCATATCCCTTCTATGTCGAGATGGTTAGACGAAATCGAATTGTAGTCAAAGATTATGAGATCGAAGAAGTGTTGGAAGTAATGGACAACCCTGATCCGCCCAATATGCTTAAGGTTGAAAAGATAGCCACCGTGAGGGTCATGGTAACCCTTTCAGGGGCAGGCGGCAAGGATTCTCGACACGTGAGCACCTTTACCTTCCTCCGGGAAGCGGGTCGATGGTATAAAGGGTGAGGCAGTCTTAGGTGAATGATGTTGGTTAAGCGAGTGTCTGCTTCGCTCAGTGGGAACAAGCCCAGAATTGAGGACTGTTCCCTGATTCCTAGAAATATAGGTCTCTAAAATCGGTCTCTGAATCAACAAGTCATAGGAGGATCAGACAAATGAGACGACTTCAAGTTGTTATGATGGTGCTGATCTGTGCTCTGGCATTACTTGGATCTTTCAGCAATGCCGTGGGTGCGGATAACGTCCGTGGAGTTACGGACACAGAAATTATTATAGGACAATGGGGTCCTCAGACCGGGCCTGCGGCTCTTTGGGGCGCTGTGGCACGTGGAACCGGCGTTTTTTTCGACCTGATCAATGAAGAGGGCGGAATAGCCGGCAGAAAAATCAAGTACATATTGCGGGACGATGCGTACCAACCTGCCAAAACAAAGGCCATAGCCAAGGAATTTGTAGAAAACATAGGGGTGTTCGGAGTAGCCGGAGGAGTAGGAACTTCGAGTGGTATGGCCGTTCGTGATTACCTGATGGAGAATAAGGTCCCGTGGGTAGGGCCTTCCACCGGTTCCACACACTGGACTGTGCCTTTGCAGAAGTATTTGTTCGGGGTGTATCCGCTCTATACGGACGAGGCTTACCTCCTGACCAAGTACGCCGTAGAACAGATGGGAATTAAGAAAATCGCCTTTTTCTACCAGAATGATGACTACGGCAAAGAGGGTCTCCAGGGGGCAAAGGAATATCTGGACAAGAGCGGTATGAAGCTGGTGGCCGAAGTACCAGTGGAAGTAGCGGACACTGACCTGAAGTCTCATGCGCTGAAACTGAAGGAAAGCGGCGCTGAAGCTGTGATCATGTGGGTCTTACCTAAGCATGCGGCGATAATTCTTGGCGTGGCTAAGGCAGCAGGATTCCAGCCTCAGTGGATCGCAAGCACCACATTATCCGACTCCACCATGATGTACAACGTGACCAAAGGGTTGTGGGAAGGGGTAGTTTTTGCCAATCTTCTCAGTTGGGAAACTCCTCTGGCGACCAAGTACGTGGACGCACAGAAAAAATTCGCACCTAAAGAACAGAACACAGGGTTATTTTTTCTTGCAGGTTTCTTTTTTGTGGAGCCTATGGTTGAAGGCCTGAAGAGGGCCGGCAAAGACCTGAATCCGGATAGCTTCGTCAAGGCTATGGAATCCATACGAAACTGGAATGATTGGCTCGGTCACGACTGCACTTTTACACCTGAGGACCATCAGGGGAACAGATCCGTTTATATCGGTAAGTGCGGTGAAGGCGGCAAAACGATAAAAATGTCCGACTGGCTTAACTACAAGCGAGATAAATAAGTATTCGTCTACCCTTTTAATTTGGGGCTTGCCACAGAGAAATGAATATTTTGTCAATAAAAGAGTTGTGGATCGCTTTTGGCGGTTTGACAGCTTTGAGCGACATATCCATGGAAGTTGCTCAGGGGCGCATATTTTCAATAATAGGCCCTAACGGTGCCGGCAAGACCACCATTTTTAACTGCATAAGCGGCATCTACCGACCAAACCGAGGCACCATAGTATTCAAGGGTGAAGATATGGTGGGCAAGAAACCCCATCAGGCTGCCAAGATGGGGATTGCTCGAACCTTCCAGAATATTGAGCTGTTCGGTCATCTTTCCGCCATGGATAACCTGTTGCTCGGTCGCCATATCCACATGAAAACCGGGATTTTCTCCGGGGCTTTTTCCCTGGGTAGGGGGTTTCCAGCGCCTCGAGAGGAGTGTATTCACCGGGAGCAAGTTGAAAAAATTATTGAATTCCTGGAGTTAGAAGCTTCCCGGGATGTGCCGGTCGCGGCTCTTCCCTACGGGACGAGAAAGCTGGTCGAACTTGGAAGAGCATTGGCAATGGAGCCCTCTCTTCTTCTCCTGGATGAGCCGACCGCCGGAATGAACCAAGAAGAAAAAAAGGATATGATGTTTTGGATCAAGGACATCCGTGACGACTTTCAGATTACTATCATCATGGTGGAACACGACATGAACCTGGTCATGGATGTGTCGGATGAGGTCTTGGCGCTGAACTTCGGCATCAAATTGATTCAGGGGACTCCGCTAGAAGTCCAGAATCATCCGGAGGTTCTGGAAGCCTATTTGGGTAGAGACTAGGAACTCTTTTTCTTTAACGGCCCTGAGAGATGCTTGAGACCAAAAACATAGAAATTTATTATGGAAAGATCATGGTAGTGCGCGGGTTGTCCCTGAAGATAGAAAAGGGAGAAATCCGAGCTATCCTCGGGGCCAATGGTGCAGGAAAAAGCACCACTCTTAAGACCATTATGGGGTATCTGGACGATCAGCCCGAAAAGGGAACTATATGGTTTAAAGGAAAACGCATAGATGGCCTGGAGACCGAACACATTGTTCCTCTGGGAATAGCGTACGTTCCGGAAGGTCGGGAGGTTTTTCCTGAACTGACTTTGAAGGAAAATCTCATGATGGGTGCTTATACTCGCACAGACCGCATGGTCACGGATGACATGGAAAAAGTATTCAGCTACTTTCCGGTACTCAAAGATCGGCTCAAACAGCAAGCAGGCACACTCTCAGGCGGCGAACAACAGATGTTGGCAATAGGCCGGGCTGTCATGTCCAGACCGGAATTGATGATACTCGACGAACCATCTCTCGGTTTATCGCCTCTCCTCGTAAGCGAGATATTTGAAATCATCCGGTACATAAATGACAATGGGACTACCATACTGCTTGTTGAACAGAACGCTCGTAAGGCGTTGAGCGTTGCCCATCATGCTTTCATTATGGAGACGGGACGAATCGTCCTCGAGGGGCCGCCGGCAAAGCTGATGCAGAACGAGGACGTGCAGGAATTCTATCTAGGTGTCAAGAAAGAGACGTCGGTTAAAGGATACCAGAGATATAAGAGAAAGAAGAGGTGGCGCTGATCGGCCCGCAGGTGCCTTGGTTTGAACAAATGACAGAACAGCCTCTGACTGTACCCCAAATGTTTGTGGAAAGGGTATCAAAACATCCTGATAAGGTTTGCCTGCGTTACAAGTACCTGGGTATTTGGCGAGACGTCACTTGGGGACAATACCTTGAAAAGGTAAGGCATGCCTGCCTGGGACTTGTGTCTTTAGGGCTGCAAAGGGGTGATCGGGTAGCTGTTATCGGTGAGAACCGTCCTGAATGGCTCTACGCGGATTTGGCCACCATGGCAGCCGGAGGCGTTACTGTCGGGATTTATACGACTAGTGCGCCCGAACAGTGCGAGTATGTTGTCGAGCACTCTGCTTCAAGCTTCTTTATTGTGGAGGATGAAGAGCAACTTGACAAGGCGCTCTTCTTTAGAGAGCTAACGCCGGATCTTCAGAAAATCATTATTATTGATCCCAAGGGCCTCAGACAGTTCAAAGACCCTATGGTCATAACTTTCGAAGAGCTACTCGATACTGGACGGCAATTAGAAAACGAACAGCCGGCTTTGTTCGATGAATTGGTTCAGAGAACGAAACCGGAAGAAATGGCCCTTATCATCTATACGTCTGGTACCACCGGCCCTCCCAAGGGCGCCGCCCTCTCCCACTCAAACATTCACTGGACTACCTGGTCCGTAGGTCAGGCGGTGGACCTTTATCCATCGGATGAACTCCTGTCTTTTCTTCCTTTGAGCCACATTGCTGAACGGATGTTTAGTGTGTTCTTACCTATCAGGTTCGGGTATACAGTCAGTTTCACAGAAAGCCCCGACACGGTGATGGCCAATTTCCGGGAGATATCCCCCACTGTTATTTTTGCAGTCCCGAGAATTTGGGAAAAATACTATTCCGGAACACGCATCCGCGTGGCCAATGCCACCTGGTTCAAGAGGATCATGTATGCATTAGCCATTGAAGTGAGTTCCCGTTACGCAGCTCTGAAGTTCACCGGAAAGAAGATTCCTCTTGGTTTAACGATCTTGAGGTCCGTGGCGAACACTGTAGTCTTTTACAAGCTGCGAGAACGGCTTGGTTTCGAACGAGTCCGGTTGGCAGTATCAGGCGCGGCGCCCATTTCCCCGGATGTACTTAAATATTTCCACGGTATTGGTATTCCGTTGAGAGAGGTTTATGGGCAAACAGAGGGGACCGGCCCTACCTGTATTCATCAGGGTGACAGCATTGAACTTGGCAATGTTGGACCAGCCTTGCCGGGAGTTGAAGTGTGTATCAATGATGACGGAGAAATACTGGTAAGAGGCGGCAATGTGTTCATGGGATATTATCGGAATCCGGAGGATACAAGAGAAACCCTCACCGATGGCTGGCTTCATTCCGGCGACGTCGGAGTACTCGATGAGAGAGGCTACCTTAAGATCACTGACCGTAAAAAGGATTTGATCATTACGGCCGGCGGCAAAAACATTGCTCCTCAAAACATAGAAAACCAATTGAAATTCAGTCATTACATTAACGATGCCATAGTCATCGGCGACCGTCTCAAGTTCTTGTCCGCCCTCATAGTAATTGACGAGGAAAATGTTATTCAGTATGCCCAAGACCACAAGATTCCTTTCACGACATACGAGAGCCTGACGAAAACTCCTGAGATCATAGAACTCATCGACAACGAGTTGCAAGAAGTTAACAAGACTCTTTCTCACGTAGAAAGTATTAAAAAGTTTACCATTGTACCGAAAAAACTTTATGAAGAGGACGGGGAAGTCACCCCGACTATGAAAGTCAAGAGGAAATATATAAACGAGAAGTTTGGGGATTTGATAAAGGCAATGTACAAGGGAGGTGGAGATTAGTCCATATCATTAACGGCCTCAGTCAGGCGTTGTCGGCAGGAACATGAAGAGATAATCAAGACCTTTGGTGCCATCAAAAAGGCACCATTTGCTAATATATCCGGAAATGGACTTTTGCCGGCAGCCGTATTTACGCCAACACCCATCCCACTTCTTTAGTAAGTTCGAGCGTCACTGTCGATATTTTGTACCCCGCTTTCTCTTTCCTCACAATGCCGGGCATAACCAACAAGGAGAAAATGGTCATGGACGAACAGCAAATCTACAGAGAATTTATCACCTGGTTGAAACAAAGTTGGTACGATTTGCCTGAATCCGATGAGTTATTGCCGATGATCATGGCTGCATACAGCCCCCAAGATGCGGAACTTTTGACCGGAATGCCCTTTTCCGGAAAGAATCTGGATGATCTGGCTGCTCTCAAACAGATGGACGCCGCGGACCTAAAAATAAGACTGGATGATCTGGCAAGACGAGGCTTGGTGTTTTGCAGCAAGAAGGGCGACTCTTTCCGGTACAGCCTGAATGATTCATTCTTCGTATTCCTGCGTAGCGCCTTCTGGGCAGGACGCACGGAAGAACCCACAAAGAGTATTGCCCCGCATGTAAACAGGTATATGCTAAACGGTCTTTTCGACCAGTATGGGCACGTCACATCAAAGGGACTGCGCACTATCCCCATTCAGTCGACAATTGACGACCCCCGCCAGGTTCTCCCCTACGAAGACGTAGTCAAGGTGTTGGAACAGGAGGACTATTTCTGTGTGTCTACCTGCGCTTGCAAGCATCGCAAGAACTTGGACCCCGACTCGCCCAGTTGCAGGTATCCGGACAAGGTCTGTCTCCACTTTGGCAGACTTGCCCACTACATGGCTGATCATGAACTCGGTCGGGAAATAACGAGGAAAGAAGCCCATGAAGTCTTAAGTCAGGCTGCAGAAGCAGGACTCGTTCACGGCATTTCGAACTGGGTAAACGGCCCGGACACAATCTGCAATTGTTGTCCGTGTTGCTGCCTGTGGTTCGAGGGGTTCCACGTGCTAAAACATTCCAGGAGCTTGGACCCATCAAATTATCGAGTCTATACAAATCCCGAGACGTGCCTTGGCTGCGGTCTGTGCGTTGAACGATGTCCCATGAAAGCTCTCCATCTCGAATCATCATCGGCAGCAAACAACGATTCCGGAGAGATAGCGGTACTAAAGCCGGATCTCTGTCTCGGGTGCGGAGTCTGTGTGTACAAATGCCCTTCCGACTCGCTTGTGCTGGTGAGACGAGACGAGACGACCGACCCTCCGAACGATCCCAGGGAATATACCCAACGGTTTATTGCCAACGTTACGGCTCTCCCTAAACTCGTCCAGGATAAGTTGTGAGTTCGGCAATGAGTGTAAACCATGAAAGGCCAACCCTTGAGAGGAACCCCATGGTGGAAAACAATGTGAAGGTCTCCGATGGCATAATTAGACTGAAGTTCTTCTGTGATGTTCAGGAAAGTGCTTTATAATTGGTAGGATACTTGAGAGGGGTTGTCTGTGTTCTGGCTACACCTTTAGGCGGACGTCCAAGAGTTCCAATGCTTTCTTTTGTA